>Ga0209192_10003095_pt1 | contig 11425 bp, 11 predicted proteins | sample ArcticOcean_MG_C_11_FD_187433 | JGI IMG/M metagenome (GOLD analysis project Ga0209192, IMG submission 187433) | Marine microbial communities from western Arctic Ocean - ArcticOcean_MG_CB2_154 (SPAdes) (version 2) | ecosystem: Environmental > Aquatic > Marine > Oceanic | place: Arctic Ocean... | reverse complement strand
TTCAAATCTACAAACATCAAAAAAATCATGGTTTAAAGATTAGCATTGATGGTCATGGGGCAGATGAATGTTTAGGAGGATATTCTCAAAATTTAATTAATTTTGCTTTTGATTACCAAAATGGTATTTCTGACACTTACATGTCAATTGAAAAAGGATATGGTCAGGAGTTTTTAAACAAAGAAGTTGATAGACTCAATTTAGTTAAGCAAATAAATAAAACAAAAATGAGTCTTACAGCGTCAAATTATCGATCACATAAAGAAATTAATCAGCATTATCATGAATATTTCGATGCTGAGGAGTTAAACCTCATCCCAGATTTCTTCTTAGAGGACCAAAAAGAATTAGAAGAGTTTGGACTGGGGCAAAGAGTTCTGATAGCTGATGCAAACTATGGAGGACTTCAATGGCTCCTTAATAAATGGGATAAAGCTTCAATGGTTAGCTCTGTCGAGATCAGATCTCCATTTTTAGACTACAATTTTTTCCAATATGCATTAGCATTGCCAGACTCTTTTAGAACCAAGGGAGGTAAAAATAAAGCAATTCTAAGGGATGCTTACGAAGAAATTTTATCTCCTTCATTGATAAACGATAAAAGGAAGCAAGGCTTGCCAAGTGTTAAACAGAGTTATGATAATAATTACTTAGAATATACTCATGACCTTTATTCAAATATTGATTTTTTAAATTCTGAAACATGGAATGGGAAAAAAATTAGTGCGGATTTTGAATTAGCAAAAAATCATCAAGTATTAAGTAAAATTAATCAACTAGATATTTTTTTTAGATTATATGAAATGAATAATGGATTGATGGACATTAAAAAAGATACAATTAAAAAGCAAGCTGACGAATTAAACTTTACTAACAAACCAAAAATTGATTACAATATTTTAAATTAATGATGCAACTATTTCTTATTTGTTGGCTCAGAAGATTACTTAAATAATTCAAAAATTATAAATAAATGATTAGCACTTTAATAAAACTTTCTGAAAAAAAATTAATCCCAGATTTTGCCATTAGGTTCGGGATTAGAGCGCTTCTTAAAAAAAGAATTGGCTCACTTGTATCAATTAATCCTGAAACAAATATACGAAATAAAATTGATTTTATGCACAAAATGAATTCTTCAAAAATTGCATTGATGCCAGAGTTAGCTAACAAGCAACACTATGAGATTCCAGCAAACTTCTACAAATATTGTCTAGGTAGACATAGAAAATATAGCTCATGCTACTGGGGAGGCAATACTAAAAACTTAGATGAAGCAGAATTACTATCCCTAAAGCTTACAACTCAGCATGCAAAACTTACTAATGGTCAAAATATACTTGAGCTTGGCTGCGGTTGGGGGTCACTAACTTTATGGATGGCAAAAGAATTCCCCAAAAGTAAAATTACTGCAGTATCTAATTCTTCATCTCAAAAAAATTATATTCTTAAGCAAGCAAAAAAAAGAAATTTGAACAATATTTCTATAATCACAGAAGATATGAATAATTTTAATCCCAAGACTAGATATGATCGAATTGTCTCAGTTGAGATGATTGAGCACATGAGGAATCACGGACAATTATTTAAAAAAATTAATACATGGCTTAAACCAGGTGGTCTTTTTTTCATGCATATATTTGTACACAAAACACAGCCTTACTTATTTGAAGTTCAAGATGAAGATGATTGGATGAGTCAATATTTTTTTTCTGGTGGAATGATGCCATCAGAAGATCTGCCATTATTCTTTCAGCAAGATTTAAAAATTATTGATCAGTGGTCATGGTCTGGCAAGCAATATGAAAAGACTGCGAATGCATGGCTTGCCAACATTGACTCTAACAAAGAAAAAGTTATGAAAACTCTAGAGGAAATTTACGGGAAAAATAATTCAAAAAAATGGTTTCAGCGCTGGAGAATCTTCTTTATGTCTTGTGCAGAATTATGGGGCTATAGAGATGGAAATGAGTGGAAGGTAGCTCACTATCTATTCAAAAAATGACTTCCAAAATAATAAATTTTGTACTATTTCAATTAATTTGGTTTGTCTGCATATTAGGTGCTGCAATAAACGAAACTCATGCTGCGTTAGCCCTTTCAATGCTTCTTATTTCACTTCATTTTTACCTAAATGAGAATAAAATAAATGAATTAAAAATTTTATTAACAGCTAGCATTATTGGTTTTTTATTTGATGGAGTCCTTTTAAAAACTGGTCTAGTTACTTATGCAAACCCTGGATGGTCCTACTCTTTACCGCCTTTATGGATTGTAGTACTCTGGATGGGTTTTGCTATTACCCTTAACTCTAGCCTTAACTGGTTAAAGACAAAACTAAACTTATCTGTACTATTTGGGGCTATAGGAGGGCCGCTAGCATATATAGCTGGTGAGAAACTTGGAGCAGTTACACTAATGACTCCAAATACAATAATAGCGATATCGATTGGATGGTCAATCATCACTCCCCTTTTAATATATATTTCAAAGAAAATTTCATTAAATGCTTAATCTATACATTTTAATTGTTTGTAATTTATTGGCTTTTGCTTTTTTAGGATGGCTGGTAAGCCTAATTGCTAAAAATGTAAACATTGTAGACTCTATGTGGAGTTTATTTTTTGTAGTTACCACTATCACCTGCCTTGCAACCCTCGATGGAATTACAACTAGACATTTAGTAATAGCCATAATAGTTTTTATTTGGGCTATTAGGTTATCAACCCATCTATCTCAAAGAAATTGGGGTAAGCCAGAAGATTCACGCTATCAAGTTATTAGAAGTAATAACGAACCGTATTTTAAATATAAAAGTATTTATATAATTTTTGGTTTGCAAGCTATTTGGGCCTCTATAATATCAGCACCGTTAATCGCATCATTTATAGATATAAGGCCGTATTCATTATTAGATAAAATAGGTCTATCAGTTGTAATATTTGGAATTGCTTACGAAACAATTGCAGACAAGCAATTAAAAAAATTCTTATCGAAAAAATCTAATAAAGTTATGGATCAAGGCTTATGGCGATTCTCTAGACATCCTAATTATTTTGGTGAGTTTCTTGTTTGGTGGGGCTTTTATTTAATATCAATTGGGAGTGGGTATTCGTTTACTCTAATTTCACCGATTCTAATGAGTATATTGCTTTTAAAAGTATCAGGAGCTGAACTACTAGAGTCAACAATTGTCAACAGAAGACCTGGTTACAAAAAGTATATTAGAAATACATCTGCTTTTTTCCCATGGACTTCGAAAAAATAGTTATTTATAAAAAATAGGACTTAATAAAACATGAAATATAGCTTTATTTTAACTCTGCTACTTAGTTTATTTTCTAGTAATTTGATTGCTAAAGAATGGGCCTTCGACGTAATTTTAAATGATGGAATTATTGGGAAACATACGTTTAAGCAATTAGACAAAGAATCGCATAGTCTTGCGAAATTTAAATTTAAATTCATGCTAATGAGTTTTTCTTACCAACATGATAGTAAGGAAACATGGAATGGTAATTGTTTAGAATCAATTGAAAGTAAAACTAATGATGATGGTGATCTTTTTAATGTTATCGGAGCTAAAATTGATGGAAAAGTAAAGGTATCTTCAAATGGTGAAGATAAAAATCTGCCAGAATGTATTATGACTTTTGCTTATTGGAACCCCGCAATATTAGATCAAAAAAAATTAATGAATTCACAGGACGCCGAATGGCTAGATGTTGCAATTACAAATGTTGGCATTGAAATAAAAAGTATTCAAGACAACGAAATTAGCACTCATCATTACAAAATTCAAGCCAATAAAGACGGCGATGAGGTATTTATAATTGATGTTTGGTATGACAATAATATGAGCTTAGTAGGTCTAAAATCACCAACGCCCATTGGTGATCTTATATATAAATTAATTTAATAAATGGATATAAATGACTGTTATTAAAATATTTTTTTTAATTTTTATGCTTTTTGGATGCACAATGAATACAAATAAAATTGAGCTGGTTAAATCAGTTGATATTAACAAATTTATGGGTGATTGGTATGTTATTGCTAATATTCCCACATTTATTGAAAAAGATGCATTCAACGCAATAGAATCCTATAAGCTTAATGATGATGGAACAATTGCTACAACATTTACATTCAATCAAGGCTCTTTTGATGGCCCATTAAAGACCTATAAGCCAAAAGGATTTGTAATCCCTGGTTCAAATAATGCTTTATGGGGTATGCAATTTGTATGGCCGATTAAAGCTCAGTATAAAATTGTATATTTGGATGATGATTATCAAACAACTATTGTTGCAAGAGATGCTCTTGATTATGTTTGGTTGATGTCCAGAAATAAGACGATTTCGGAGTATGAGCTAGAAAGGCTTATCAGTATGATCTCACTTATGGGTTATGATAAAAATAAATTACAACTAACTAAACATCGATGAATATACCAATTAAAATATTTAAACATTTCATTGGCTGGTTTGACAACTCAGTCGTTGAAAAAAGCTATCTATCTAAGACATTCAATAGCAAACAAATCGATTGGGCAAGGGCTATCCCATACTTCTTAATACACGCATCAATATTATCTGTATTTTATGTTGGGTTTAGCAGCTTTGCTTTGTTAATATGTTTATTGATGTTTGCTATTCGTATGTTTGCCATAACCGGTTTTTATCATAGATATTTTTCACATAAAACCTTTAAAACAAGTAGATTTACCCAATTTATTTTTGCTATTATTGGTGCGTCAGCTGTTCAGAGAGGTCCAATATGGTGGGCAGCTCATCATAGAGGACACCATATGCATTCTGATACCGAGAAAGACCAACATTCCCCTAAGGCTCACAGTTTCTTGTGGAGTCACACTGGCTGGTTTTTATCTAAAGCAAATTTTATAACCCATACCAAACTTGTAAAAGAATTATCTAGGTTTCCAGAATTAAGGTTAGTCGATAGATTTGATATCTTAGTTCCTATTGTCACCTGTTTTGGTTTATTTTATTTTGGTGAATATGTTAATAGTAATCATCCAGAACTTAATACGAGTGGTTTTCAAATTTTAAGCTGGGGGTTTATCGTTTCCACAATACTTCTTTATCATGCTACTTTCCTCGTAAATTCTGTTGCCCACTTATGGGGTAATAGAAGATACAATACTGAAGATTCAAGTCGTAATAATTTTCTGGTTGCATTACTTACATTTGGTGAAGGCTGGCACAACAATCATCATCATTTCCCTGGGTCAGCAAATCAAGGGTTTTATTGGTGGGAAATTGATATTACCTATTACCTCCTTAAACTTTTATCTTTCTTTGGAATTATTTGGAACATCAGAACTGTTTCCAGCAATATTAGAGAATCTAATAAAATTAAACGTTAAAGTATATGAAAATTGCTATTGTTGGATCGGGAATTTCAGGTAATAGCCTAGCTTACAGCCTATCAAAAGAACACAACATTACTCTTTTTGAAAAAAATAACAGAATAGGCGGGCATTCGCACACTCATGAAATTATCATACAGAACAAAAAGTTTAGTGTAGACACTGGCTTTATAGTTTTTAATAAAAAAACATACCCTCTATTTACAGAGCTGCTAAATAATTTAAATGTTGAATATGAAAAAAGCGATATGAGCTTTAGCGTATGTTCAAAAGAAAAAAACTTTGAATATAATGGTACAACAATAAATACCCTATTTTCTCAAAGAAAAAATATCCTTAATTATAAGTTTATAAAAATGATTTATGAGATCATAAAATTTAATAAGATCTCATTAAGCCTGCTTTCAAGTAAAAGTAAAATATCACTCGAGACATTTTTAAAAGAAAATAATTTTTCTGAATATTTTAGAATGAACTATGTATTACCAATGGGCTCAGCAATTTGGTCATCTAACATTGATGCAATGCTTAAATTTCCAGCATTATTCTTCATTAAATTTTTTAATAATCATGGAATGTTAAATATTAATGATCGTCCACAATGGTTAACAATTAGCAATGGATCGAAAGAGTACGTTAAGAAGCTAACTGCTTCAATAAAAAAAGATATTAAGCTGAATTGTGCAGTAAATTCTGTAAGGAGAAATAAAAATTCAGTTGAGGTAACACACTCAGAGGGTGTTGAAACCTTTGATTATATATTTTTTGCTTGTCATAGCGATGAGGCACTCAAAATTATTAAAGATCCATCAGACAATGAAAAGGAAGTGTTATCATCGATCCCCTATTCTAGAAATGAAGTGACGCTCCATACTGATGAATCAGTAATGCCAAAAAATAAGTTATCGTGGGCAGCATGGAATTATAATATTGACAATGCTAATGATGCACCAATTGCATTGACATACAATATGAATATTCTTCAAAATCTTAAATCAGATCGAACAATCCTTGTAACCTTAAATGACAGTGGAAATATTAATCCAAATAAAATTTTAAAAAAAATTACTTACGAACACCCGCTATTCTCGATTAAATCAATAGAAGCTCAAAATAAATTTGATTTAATTTCTGCGAATAATAGAACAAGTTTTGCGGGAGCTTATTGGGGTAATGGATTTCATGAAGATGGGATTAAAAGTGCGTATGATGCAATAAAACTCTTTAAGGATGTAAAAATTTAAATGCATTCAATCTATAAAGGTACAATAACGCACTCAAGACATTTACCAAAGAAACATAATTTTAAATACCAAATATCTATGCTCTACATCGACCTAGATCAATTAGATACAGCATTTAATAAAAATATATTTTGGAGTTACAACAAATTCAATATTGGTTCATTTAATGAGGCTAATCATTTTACCAGCAATGGAGATGGCATAAAAAAGTCTGTATCAGATTTGGTTAAGGAAAAAATTAACCTAAAGATTGATGGTAAAATTTTTCTATTAACGAACGGAAAATATTTTGGGTATTGCTTTAACCCAGTTAGCTTTTATTACTGCTTTAATAAATCAAATAAATTGATTGCAATTGTCTCACATATAACTAACACACCATGGAATGAGAAATATGCATACGTTCATGATTGCAAGTTTTCAAAGGGAGGAACTAAGGAGTTTAATTTTGATAAGTGCTTTCATGTTTCTCCATTCATGCCAATGAATATAAAATATAACTGGAAGTTTACAGAACCAAAAGATTTTTTATTCGTCTCAATGAATAGTTTTGAAAAAGAAAATTTTAATTTCAATGCTACTTTAAGGTTAACAAAAAAAGCGTGGACACCATGGGCGCTAAATAAGATTATTTTAATGTTTCCACCATCAACTTTCAGGACAATTATTGTGATTTATTGGAATGCTTTATTATTAAAATTAAAAAGGATTCCATCCTATCCTCATCCATGATTTATGAAAAATAAAATTAATTTATTATGTAAAAAAATATTTTTTAGCCAAATAAAAAATATCAAATATGGCTCCATCAAAATAGTTGATGGAGGTACAACTCATGTCTTCGGACGAGATAAAAAATTATCTTGTACTATATCAATTAAAAATTCATGTTTTTACTTCGATGTTATTACTGGTGGCTCTATTGGGGCAGCTGAATCATATATTCAAAATGCTTGGGAAACAGACAACCTAACAAATGTTATTCGAATAATTGCATCAAACAATGAGATTGCAGATAATATTGAAGGTACATTCAATATTTTAGTCCGCCCTATTCTTAAGTTTATTCATTGTTTAAAACAAAATAATAAAAAAAATAGCCTCGAAAATATAGCTAAACATTATGACCTTAGTAATGATTTTTTTAGCTTATTCCTTGATCCCTCAATGATGTATTCCTCAGCAGTATATACAGATAAAAAGAAGAGCTTAAACTCTGCCTCATTAAATAAACTTGAAATAATATGTCAAAAATTAAAGCTTAAAAAAACAGATCATATAGTTGAAATAGGTTCTGGTTGGGGTGGCTTTGCTATTTATGCCGCCATGAATTATGGATGTAAGATAACAACAACTACTATTTCAAAACAACAATACATATATACAAAAAATAAAATTAATAAACTTAAGCTTAACCATAAAATTAAGGTTATTTTTAAGGATTATCGTGATTTAAATGGTACTTTTAACAAACTAGTATCCATAGAGATGATTGAAGCTGTTGGACATAAGTACTATGATGAATATTTTAGTAAAGTTAGTTCGCTTTTAAAGGATGATGGAATGGCATTAATTCAAGCAATAACTATTAGGGATCAAAAATACCATGCCGCTTTAAATTCAGTCGATTTTATTCAAAAGTATATATTTCCTGGTAGTTGCATTCCTTCCTTAAGCGTGATTCAGGGAAGTGTATCTAAAAACTCTGACATGATTGTTAAGGATGTTGAAGATATTGGAGATCATTATGCTATTACACTAATGCATTGGAGAGAAAATTTTATTAAAAATATGAATCATATAAAAAAATTAGGGTTTGATAGCAAATTTATTCGTATGTGGCTTTATTATTTTTCTTACTGTGAAGGTGGGTTTAGGGAAAAAGTAATCAACGATGCGCATATTTTATTAGCTAAACCAATGAATAGAGATAAAGACATATAAATCAATATGGACGCTATCTCACAAGCTAAAGAAAAAGAAATAAATGGAGATATAGAGGGTGCTTTGAAATTACTAGTAAAGGCATTAGGTGAGAATCCAAATAGTATTCAAATTAATATAGAAATTGCTAATCTTTATGCAATAAATGGTAATTTTCTCAAGGCTATTGTTTTTTTTAGAAAACTGCTTTTACTCAAAAAAAATGATGAAAGCATAAAGGAAGGGTTGACTTTTTGCTTATCCGAAGTTGGGAACAACTATCAAAAAAATCGGAAATATGAAGAAGCTAAAACCATATCTGAAGAAGTTCTTTCACATTTCCCTCACAATTCAGACTATTTATTTAACTATGGTAATGCTTTATTTGGGCTTAATCAATTCTCTAACGCAATTAATGTATACCAAAACTCAATAAAAAATAATTTAATAACCCCAGATCCGGATACATACATTAACCTAGGAAATGCATTACGCAATTTAGATAAAAATGAAGAAGCAATCAAATACTACAAGAGAGCTTTAGAAATAAATCCAAAATTAATACATGCCCAAGTCGAGCTTGCGCATTTAAAGCAGTACATATGTGAATGGGAAGGCATTGAATCTCTATTCGGCAATATTAAAGAGCATATAAAAAATAAACGTAAAGGCAAAGTATCTCCCTTTACAGTCTTATCTATGCCAAATTTAAATAACAAAGAGTATTTAACTGTTGCGACAGCTTGGTCTGAGCAATCAAGAATTGAAGCAATGCAGACTATAACAACATCAATAAATGATAAGCTTACTATTGGTTATCTATCTGCTGATTTTAGAAAACATCCTCTTTATTATTTAATAATTGATATATTAAAAAATCATGAAAGAAATAAATTTAATATTAAGTTATTTTATTCAGGCCCCTATGAAAACTCAAATGAGTATAAAGAGTTTATAAAATTAAAATATCCATTTATTAATTTATCGACTAAAAGTGACGCAGAAAGCGCTAAAATAATAAGAGATGAAAAAGTAGATATTTTAGTTGATTTATCAGGGTTTACTAAAAATAGTCGGTCGATGATAGCTGCATATAAGCCAGCCCGCTACCATATAAATTGGCTAGGGTTTCCAGGATCTATGGGCTTCCACCATGGAAAACCACTGTTTGATTTTATTTTATCGGATAAATATATTATTCCTGGTGATGCAGGCAATGACTACGCTGAAAAAGTTTTATACCTACCTCATTGTTATCAACCTAATGTTAGGAATAGACCTTCACTAGCATCCAAAACAAAGAAAGATTATGGATTTAGTGAGGAAACTTTTATTTATGCATCGTTTGGACAATCTATAAAGATTACAAAAAATCAGTTTAATTTATGGATAAACCTTCTTAAAAAAAGTCCTAAAGCTCACCTTTGGTTATTAGAAGCTAATAAATCCAGTAAAGATAATTTATGGATGTATGCCGAGCAAAGGGGTATCAACAAAAAAAGAATTCGATTCGCCCCAAAAGTTTCTATTGAGGAGCATATTAATCGCCACCAAATTATTGATTTATTTCTAGATACGTTTCCATATAATGCTCACACATCTACATCTGATGCAATATGGGCTAAATGTCCTGTTTTAACATTATCAGGCCAGACATTTGCAAGTAGAGTTGCTGGAAGTATTTTAAGGGAAATCGATTGTAATGAGTTAATCACTGGCAACGAAGATGAATATTTCAATAAAGCTCTAGAATTATATAAAAGCCCTAAGGAGCTCTCAAGAATTAAACAAAAAATTATAATAGGGAAAATAAATTCTGTTATCTTCAAGCCTAATGTTTTTACCAATAATTTAGAAAAAATTTATAGTGGGCTATTTACGAGTTGAAATTAATACTCCTAAAATAATAAATAAACCACCGATAAAATCTTTAACTTGTAAGGATTCATTGGCTAATAAGTAGCCAGATATACCTAAAACCACTATTTCAAATAAAAATATTGGACTAGCTCGAACAGCCTCTACAAGAGTTAGGCCGATTTGCATAACCATCGTCACAATTAACAAAATAAACCCTAATATAATTAAAATTGAAATTGCTTTTAAATCAAAACTTGGGAAAGCAGCTTCTGAAGGAAATATGAAGCTTGATAACAAAGCAATTATAATTACTCCAACCCAAATCGAATATGACTTATCCTTAATACTTAAATCGTCAAACCGCCGAGCTAGAACGTTAGTAAAAGCAAACCCAAGACCGCCAATAATTGCATAAACATCACTTATATTTACACTTAAGATTGAAAAGTTTTCTTGCCAAAGAACAACAAAGGCACCGAATAGAGCTAATAAAGCCGCTAATAAGTTTTTTAGGTACAGCTTTTCATTTAAAAGAAAAAATGAAAGTGGAATTGTCCAAACTGGGGAAAGAAAAAATAAAAGCATTACTCTCACCAACTCACCATTAATAACTGCTAACACATAAGCAATATTAGTAATTCCACCGAATAATGCATAAATCCAAAAATCTACACTCTTTAAACTCGAAAATGATTTGGGCCTATAAATAAACAAACTTAGAAACAAGGTCACAGAAAAGCTTAACAGGCTCGAATAAACCCCTGAAATTCCATTATCGGAAAGTATTCTGTATGGATACCAAATTAGACCCCATACTATTGTCCCAAAGAGTAGGCAAAAAATTCCTTTATATGGGTTTAATTTAGTAAAAATTCTTCTACCCTACTTTTAACTTTAAGATTTAAATTATGGCTGTATGGTTCGAATATTTCTAAATTTTCCATCTTTCTCATCCACGTGATTTGCCTCTTTGCTAGCTGCCTCGTTGCAAAAATAATCTTATCTT
>Ga0209192_10003080_pt1 | contig 11452 bp, 10 predicted proteins | sample ArcticOcean_MG_C_11_FD_187433 | JGI IMG/M metagenome (GOLD analysis project Ga0209192, IMG submission 187433) | Marine microbial communities from western Arctic Ocean - ArcticOcean_MG_CB2_154 (SPAdes) (version 2) | ecosystem: Environmental > Aquatic > Marine > Oceanic | place: Arctic Ocean... | reverse complement strand
AAAAGGTACTCAAGCAAGTTTTCTTAAGTCAAAATTTAAAATACCCCAGATTTCAACTGGGGACATGCTGAGGTCTGCTGTTACCAACAAAACAGAACTTGGGATTTTAGCAAAAGACTTTATGGATAAAGGGCTTTTAGTTCCTGATGACCTTATAATTAATCTTGTAAAATTAAGAATTGAAGATGTAGATTGTAAGAATGGTTTCTTACTTGACGGTTTCCCAAGGACGATTCCTCAGGCACAAGCAATGAAAGATGCAGATATTTACGTTGATTACGTTATCGAAATACAAGTTCCTGATGCAGATATCATCGAAAGATTAAGCGGTAGAAGGATACATCTTCAATCTGGAAGAATTTATCACATAAAACACAACCCACCCAAAGTTCAGGGAAAAGATGATGTGACTGGTGAATCTCTTATTATTCGGGATGATGACATTGAAAAAACAATACTAGAACGATTAACCACTTATCACGAGCAAACAGAGCCACTAGTATCTTTTTATTCTAACTGGTCAAAAGAGAATATATCGAACAAACCTATATTTATTAATATTGATGGCACTAAATTACCAGATCAAGTAAACAATAATTTGAATGAGAAACTTTCATAATCATGGCAACTGAATACCAATTTAAAGAAATTGAAGCAAAAATACAAGCCAAGTGGGATAGCTCTAATGCTTTCGCAGTTTCTGAAGATAGTGAAAAGGCTAAATTCTACGCACTCTCTATGTTTCCATATCCTAGCGGTAGATTGCATATGGGGCACGTAAGAAACTATACGATTGGTGATGTTATATCCCGATACAAAAGAATGAATGGGTTTAACGTACTTCAACCAATGGGATGGGATTCTTTTGGCTTGCCTGCAGAAAATGCAGCAATTAAAAATAACACTGCTCCAGCAAAATGGACAAATGAAAATATTAATCATATGCGATCTCAGCTCAAGCAATTAGGGCTCTCAATTGACTGGGATAGGGAAATTTCAACCTGTAATGTTGATTACTACAAATGGGAACAATGGCTTTTTATTCAACTATATGAGAAGGGCTTAATCTATAAGAAAACTTCTATGGTTAATTGGGATCCAATCGATAATACTGTTCTCGCTAATGAGCAAGTCATAGATGGTAAAGGTTGGCGATCCGGTGCAGAGGTTGAAAGAAAAGAAATCCCTCAATATTTTATGAAAATTACTGAGTATGCTGACGAACTTCTTGATGGTCTAGATGCTTTAAATGAATGGCCTGATCAAGTTAAGATAATGCAAAAAAATTGGATTGGAAAAAGTAGTGGTTGTGAAATAACTTTTGATCTTGATGGAAGTGAGGAGGTTATAAAAGTATTTACAACTAGGCCAGACACTTTAATGGGGGTGACTTATCTTGCTATAGCCCCTGAACATAAAATTAGTCATAACATATCAAAAAATAATAAAAAAATCAAAGACTTCGTTGATGAATGTAAGAAGATTGGCGTTTCAGAAGCTGAAATATCAACTGCAGAGAAAAAAGGTATTTTTAGTGGATTATATGCCAAACACCCGATAACAAATGAAAATATTCCAGTGTGGATAGCCAATTATGTCCTCATAAATTATGGGGAAGGTGCGGTAATGGCCGTTCCTGCTCATGACGATAGAGATTTTGAATTTTCTAAGAAATATCAACTACCAATTAAACAAGTCATTAAATCAATTGATTATGACGAAAGTAAAGCCTTTATTGGCACTGGTAACCTCATTAATTCTGCTGAATTTAACGGTCTTTCAAGCAAGGAATCAACAAATGCTATTTCAGACAAATTAGAAGCATTGGGTAAAGGTAAAAAAAGAATTCAATTTCGACTTCGTGATTGGGGTATTTCTAGACAACGCTATTGGGGTTGTCCGATACCCATGATTAATTGTAAAGATTGTGGTGATGTTCCAGTTAAAGAAAATGAACTTCCTGTCACTCTTCCTGAAAATATAACAATGAATGCTTCTGAAACTGGTTCACCTTTAAATAAAATGCCTGAATTTTATTCATGCATTTGTCCAAAATGTGGGAAAGATGCAAAAAGAGAAACCGACACAATGGATACCTTCTTTGAGTCTTCATGGTATTTTGCTAGGTACACATGTTTTGATCAAAAAAATAAAATGCTTGATGATAGAGTCAATTATTGGCTACCGGTTGATTACTATATTGGTGGAATTGAACATGCAATTCTTCATCTACTTTACGCTAGATTTTTTAATAAAGTCTTAAGTGATATTGGTTTAATTAAAACAAAAGAGCCATTTAAAAAGCTACTAACCCAAGGTATGGTCTTAAAAGATGGGACTAAAATGTCAAAATCTCAAGGTAATACAGTTGATCCTCAAGATCTAATTAGAAAATATGGTGCAGATACAGCCAGGCTATTCATAATGTTTGCAGCTCCCGCTGAGCAAAGTTTAGAATGGTCTGATAAAGGTATTGAAGGTGCTCATCGATTTCTTAAAAGATTATGGAGTATAGTTAATATTCACATTGAAAATAAACCAAAAGCAAATAAAGATATAAATATAGAGCTAAAGAAAAAGATAAAAGAATTAAATTTTAAATTACATACAACAATACAGAAAGTTACGGATGACCTGGAACGAAGAAATAGCTTTAACACAGTCATATCATCTGTAATGGAGTTATTGAACTTCTTGAATGATTCTGATAAAAATCAAGATTTACCACACATGATAAAACAAGAAATATTAGAAGATATTTTATTAATGCTAAACCCATTTGTACCACATATTACTTCAGAACTATGGACTCTTATTAGAAAAAATAGTGATATTAATAGCATGGCATGGCCACAATTAGATAAATCAGCATTGGTGCAAGATGAAATTAAAATAGTTGTTCAGGTCAACGGAAAGCTGAGAGGAAATATGATAATATCAAATGATTTGGGAGAAGATAAAATTAAAGAAAAATCTATTGAGATTGATACTGTCAAAAAATTTATAAATAATAAAGATGAAATCAAGAAAATTATTTATATTAAAGATAAACTAATTAATATTGTTGTCGGTTGATTAAAAATATGAAAAAAATTCTGAGATTTCTAATTTTACTGATTTTAACATCTAGTTTTATCTCATGCGGCTATCAACTCCGGGGGGCACAGGAAGTAAGTTTTAAAACAATATCAATTGATGGTGGATCCAAGAAATTTACCAACATCCTAAAGAAAAAATTTAATCAATCAGGTGTTAAAATAAATGCTCTTGATTCTGAAATAAGTCTCGAAATAATTAATGATAATTTATCAAAAGAAATTCTATCATTGAGCTCAAAAGGTAAGGTTCGGGAATACCAAATTATATATAGAGTCACATACAGGGTTAGATCAAAAGATGGGGAATGGGGCTCGCCAGTTAAAATCGAAACGAGCCGAGATTACACTTTTGACGATGCAAATATAATTGCAAAAACAGAAGAAGAATTACGAATAATAAAAGGGATGCAAAACCAACTTATTAGAACTTTGGTTACACAAATTTCAGTTTCAAAATAGATTATGAATGCTATTTTTGCTCCGATTCATATAATAGAAAAAGTTAAAGAATTAAAAAAAAATTGTATAGTTATTTTAGGTGATGAACCAGTTGTCTCTGATCATATTAGAAAAGAAATAAGGTCATTTACTAATTCAAATAATATTGAATATCAACCTATTAATTTTGATGGTGCTACTAAGACAAATGAAATAAAATCTTTGTTTGAGAATGAGTCATTATTCTCGAATGAGACCCTCTATGACATTAACATTCCAGCTGGAAGGATCTTAGTAGAGACTAAAAAATTTATTACCGATATAATTTCAAAGAATCAAAATAATTTTTTTATAATACACTTTCAAAAAACAACTAAAGAATTATTAAAATCCCCCTGGTTCCAAGAAGTAAGTAAGAAATCACTTAAATTCGAAGCTAAGGAGCCAACTCCAGGTCAAATCCAAGAAGCAATTAAAGTAAGGTCAAGCTATCATAACTTGAGCCTTGATAATGAATCAATATCATTACTATCGAACTTATCACTAGGTAATTTACTAGCGGCCGAAAATGAAATTATAAAATTATCATTAGTTGGTTTAGGTTCTGATGTGGATATGAAAAAATTAATAAGTCATATTTCTAACGGATCTAAATTTGATAACTTTAAATTATTAAATTTTTGTATGTCAGGGCAAATTCAAAAAACAGATCAGGCGCTAGCATATTTCGAAGAAGAAGGAATGGAGCCCTTAATGCTAAATGGACTTTTTGCATGGATTTTTACAGCTATTTCTAAATTAAAGTTTTCTTCGGATGGCTCAATATCCAATATAAAGTTAATGGAGTTACGTATATTTGGAACTTCACAGGAGTTAGTTCGTACTTCAGTTGATAAACTAACTTTCAACCAAATAGAGGCATGTTTACTTAAGATAAAAGAAATTGATTTAATATGTAAAGGTATAAATATTGGAAATCCTTGGTTAGAGCTTAATAGGTTTGCAATTGGAATATCTCGTTTAATTAATAAAAAAACAGCGTAAAATAACTAAATGAATATTAAAGACTACATCTTTAAAGTCGGAATCGAAGCAAAAAGATCAAGCTTCGCGACTGCATCTGCAACATCGATACAAAAAAATAATTTTCTAAATAATCTGGCACATAGAATTCTAGCTAATAAAGCCAGTATTATTGCTAATAATAAAAAAGATCTTATACAGGCTAAAAAAGACAATCAGAATAAAGCATTCGTTGATCGCCTAACTCTTAATAAAAAAAATATTACTAGTATGGCTGATGGATTACTTCAGATAGAAAAATTAAATGATCCAATTGGTCAAATTATCAACCAAAAAACTATGAAGTCTGGAATAGAAGTAAGCCAAATGAGAGTCTCACTTGGTGTGATAGGAATGATTTATGAATCAAGACCCAACGTAACTATTGATGCTGCAGGGTTAGCAATAAAGTCAGGTAATGCAATAATTTTAAGGGGTGGGTCTGAATCAATCCATTCTAATACGTACCTTGGAGAATTGATAACTCAATCACTTCAAGAAGCTGGTATTGACTCTAGTGCGGTACAAATTATTAAGATCATTGATCGACAAGCAGTAAGCGAGCTAATAACGATGAATGAATTTGTAGATGTCATAATTCCCCGTGGTGGAAAGAGTTTAATAAAGAAAATAACTGAAGATGCAAAAATTCCAGTTATTAAACATCTTGATGGTAACTGTCATATATTCGTTGATGAATTCGCCGATATTGAAACATCAATTAATATTGTTGATAATTCGAAGACACAAAGGCTTGGAACTTGTAATACATTAGAATCACTTGTTGTTTCATCAAAAATAGCTAAAGATTTCTTACCAAAAATTAAAAAAATATTTGATAAAAAAAATATAGAAATACGTGGCTGCCTTGAAACAAAAAAAATTATTTCAAATATTAAACAAGCTGACGAGCAAGATTATTATGAAGAATATTTAGGGCCAATTATTTCAATTATAATTGTAGATTCAATTGAAGAAGCAATTCAACATATCAATAAATACTCGTCAAAACATACAGAGTCAATCATTACAAAAAATGTCGATAATAGTAAAAAATTTATTAGAGAAGTTGATTCTTCGAGCGTAATGATAAATGCCTCAACGCGTTTTGCTGATGGGTTTGAATACGGCTTGGGTGCTGAAATTGGTATATCTACAGATAAGTTTCACGCAAGGGGTCCAGTGGGACTTGAAGGACTCACCTCTCTAAAATATATAGTATTAGGAAGTGGTCAAATTAGAAAATAATTATGGTTGATAACAAAATAATCGGTTTATACGGTGGAGCCTTCGATCCAATCCATAATGCACATCTATCAATAGCTCGAAACTGTATAAAAGAAATTGGTTTAGAAAAAGTTGTTTTCATACCGACAGGTAATTCACCTACTTATAAAACTTTAACTGCACATCATCATAGACTAAAGATGTTAAATATAATTAGTAAAAATAATTTTTTTGAAATATCAGATTTTGAAATTAAAGAATATCTTAATCACAAAAAAATTTCTTATACACTAAATACACTTAAATATTTTAAAAAAAATAATAAGTCTACTTTGATATTTATTATTGGCAAAGATTCTTTTTCTACAATAAGCAAATGGTATAAGTGGGATGAAATACTCAGATACTGCCATTTAGTTCTAGTCGACAGGTCCTCTGTAGAATTAAATACTAATAAAATTCCAACTGAAGTAAAAATATTCTTAAATGATAATCTAACTACAGACATTAATGATCTTAAAAAATATCGTCAAGGAAAAATCTACCCCATACAAATGCCGAGATTTGAAGAGTCATCAAGCAAAATAAGATATAGATTAAAAAATGATTTGGATATTAAGAAATTAATACCAGAAACTATTTACGATTATATTTTACATAATAGGCTTTATAACTTATCGGGCCATAATAAGTAATTTGATGTCTCATTTGAGTTTACTTCTTCTTGAAATGGAACCTTGCCCATAAAGGGAGCATCAATGTTCTCAACAAGGTATTTAATATTCTCATCAACTTCCTTCATATTTGGTTCAATACAATTAGCGACCCATCCGTAAAGATTATGATGGTTATTTTTAATTGACTCAACAGTAAGCATTGTATGATTAATGCAGCCTAATTTTATTCCTACAACTAAAATAATTGGTATGCTTAAATGACTGATAAGATCCTCAATAGACCTATTTTTTGCTAAAGGGACTTTGTAACCACCTGCACCCTCTACAAATAAGTATTCACATTCATTTTTTAATAATAAAAAATTTTCATGAATTTTGGGGAAGAGTATATTCTGATTTGAAATATTAGATGCAATATGTGGAGCAATTGCTTGATCAAATATATAAGGATTAATAGTGTCGATTGGTTTTCTTATACTATTTATAGATAAAAATTTATGAACATCACTATTAATTTTTTTACCATCAATAATCTCAGTACCAGCAGCAACCGGTTTCATTCCGCAAGTTATATATCCTTTTTTCTTAAAAAATTGTATCAAACCGCAGGTTATTTCAGTTTTACCTATATGTGTATCAGTACCAGTTATAAAAAAAGCATTATTCATATCATGAAAAATTTAATTGGGTTTCATTATTTATCAGAGTCTTTCCAAGCATAGCCATACAAGACTTCATAAGTTGCTGGAAAGATACCATCATAGCTGTATTTCTTATAACCATCTGAAATTAATTTTAAAAATAATTTTCCAGATAAACCGATTTTTTTACTTTCAAAGCCGCTTGAAGCACCAATTTTTTTTAAATCTAAGAAGAGTTTATTAATGTCTTTATATGCAATGCAAAATTCTTCTGATTTAATTTTTGGTTTATTGAAGCCTTCAGTATCAAGTATATTTTTAATAGATTGAATACTTACAAAGTCATTTGTTTTTTGGTATTTAGATATTTCTTTTGTAATATTTTTTAATTCAAAAAGTGTATTTGGTCCAAACGTACTGAATAAAAAAAATCCCCCAGGCTTTAATATTTTTTTTATTTCTTTAAATGTATCAGAGATATTATTGCACCACTGAAATGAACTTGTTGACCAAATTATATCGAATGTGTTTTCAGAAAAAGTTAATTCTTCAATATCACCACAAACAAAGTTCAAATCATCTATTTCTAGGCATGAATTAGTTTGGTGATTTTGCTTTTTTCTTGCTTCTCTCAACATATTTATAGAAAAATCATAGTTAATTAATTTTATTTTATTAAATTTATCTTTTAACATTTTTCCATTTCTACCCGTACCGCATCCAAGATCTAAGATTAAATTTGGCCTCGCTTTTACCATATCTAATTTTTTGAATAGGTTATCCGATATTTTGTCTTGTAATGATGAATATTGATCGTAAGTTTTAGCATGCCTATCAAATGCCTTACGCTTGTAATCTTTATCAATCATCGTCTACCCAGCCTTTATAAATTTTTTTATTAGTTGAAAACATTCTCTTTGATAATTTATAAATGGTATATGTCCTGCCGAGTCAAAAATAAATATTTCCGATTCTTTAATTTTTGATTTCATCCAAATAGATGCTTTATAATCTGAGATGGTATCTTGCTTGCCACCAATTATTAATGTTGGGATATTAATATTTTTTATATCCTTTCGAATATCTACTTTTTCTAATATTTCTAAGGTCTTTTCTAGGCCATCTTTTGTTGGAGGCTGTTCATCCATAAAATCATTTTCTAGTCTCTTTAAAGTAATTTCTTTGTCTTCATCTTTTTGTGTTTGTAGTAAAAAAAATTTTCTTAATGTTTTTTGCCAATTATTTAATAAATCTTTTTTAAATTTTAAAAAAAAATTGTTACTGACTCCAAACTCCCACCCATTTTTTTTAAGAAAGCATGGGGTTGATGATATACATACTAAATAATTAACAGCCCTTGGGTATTTTAAATAATATTTCATTGCAATTTGTCCACCCAATGACCACCCTATTATTGTTACCCTCTCTGGAATCTCCTCATTTATTTTTTTTATTAGATTATCTATTTTATACGGCTCAATTATTTCACTTTTCCCCATTCCTGGAAGGTCAATAATATATAATTTATAATTTGATATCATTAACTTTGAAAATTCTTCCCAAATCTTCCCTGACATCCCCCATCCATGAATCAAAACTACTGGCCTCCCCTTTCCTATTATTTTTATATACATTACTTTGTATTTAAATTAATTAGCTCAGCAAGCCTATTAATTTCTTTAGATTCATGCAAAGCTGATATTGAAATTCTTAATCTTGATGTTTTGATTGGCACTGTTGGAGGTCTAATCGCTGGAACATAGAATCCTGCCTCCAAAAGCTTTTCTGAGAGTTTAATTGTCTGGGTATTATCATTAATTAATATTGGTTGAATTGGTGTAATTGAACTGCTTAGCAATGCTTTATTTTCAATTTTTTTTCTTAATAAATCTATTAATTTTGATAGATTACTTCTTAAGTTCTTTCCTTCTTTAACAATTTTTAATGAAGTCATTATTCCACATGAAATCGCCGGGGATGATGCCGTAGTATAAATATATGTTTTAGCTTTCTGTACCAGATAATTAACGATATTTTTATCTGCCACAACTATTGCACCTGAAATTCCCACAGACTTTCCCAATGTAAACATATAGATTATTCTTTTCTTTTGCTTAGGCTTTAAATTTAATTTTGGATAATAATGCTCCAATATACCTTGACCATTTTTACCTAATACTCCATAACCATGTGCATCATCCACGTAAAGGTATGCGTCATATTTTTCACATAAATTTATCATTTCAGGTAAATTAATAAGGTCGCCATCCATACTAAATACTGCGTCTGAAATTATTAGCCTTCTTCTTGCATTACTCTCTTTAAGAGATTTTTCTAGATGAGCTAAGTCTAGATGGTTATAACGAATAAACTTTGATTTACTTAATAGTGAAGCTTCGTTTAGTGAGGCATGATTCAATCTATCGGAAAATATTATGTCACTTCTGTCACATAGAGCACTAATTACCCCGATATTTGCAGAAAATCCTGATGAAAATAGTATGCCTTTATCAAATCCTAAATTTTCTGCAGCTAATTTTTCTATGTTGTCATGAACATCGTAGTGTCCTGATATTAGATGTGATGCCCCTGCACCATTACCGTATTTTTTGATTCCATCAATGATGGATTTTTTTATTATTTTATTTTGTGTTAATCCAAGGTAATCATTACTAGAAAAATTATGCACCCACTTGCCATTAATTTTAATCTTTCCTTTTTTTAGCTCTTCAATTGATTTTCTGTGCCTATATAAATTTTTACTTACCAAATCCTTTAAATTTACTAATAGGTCTTGATACATATTGTTACAACGTCGATAAGTTTAATCGGTTGAACAATTTTTTGTCTTTTTCAATATCTGGATTACCAGTGGTTAATAGCTGTTCCCCATAAAAAATTGAATTGGCGCCAGAGAAAAATGCAAGTGCTTGAATACCATCGTCCATAGACTCCCTTCCAGCAGATAACCTAACAAAGCTTTTAGGCATAGTTATCCTTGCGACAGCAATTGTTCTTATAAAATCAAAATGATCAAGTTTTTCAATACTATCTAAAGGGGTCCCTTCTACTTGAGTTAAAAGATTAATTGGGACACTTTCTGGTGGTCTTTTCATATTTGCTAGTTGAGATATTAAGCTAACTCGGTCATCTATTGACTCGCCTAACCCAACAATACCTCCGCAACAAACGTTTATTGATGCATCTCTAACGCGTTCTAGTGTGTCTAGCCTATCTTGATATGTCCTAGTTGATATAATATCGCCATAAAACTCTGGTGAGGTATCAAGATTGTGGTTGTAGTAATCTAATCCAGCGTCTTTAAGTTGTTCAGCTTGGCCTTCTTTAAGCATTCCTAAGGTTGCGCAAGTTTCAAGGCCTAACTCCTTTACTTTTGCAATCATTTCTTTAATTGAATCTAAATCTTTTTCCTTTGGACCCCTCCATGCAGCACCCATACAGAATCTACTAGCCCCTGCTTCTTTTGCAAGTTTTGCAGAAGTTAAAACCTCTGCAATATCCATCAATGGTTCATTCTCTACTTCTGTATCAAATCTTGCTGATTGTGGGCAATATCCACAATCTTCAGAGCATCCACCAGTTTTAACTGACAGTAATGTGCTTAATTGGACTGCATTGGGGTTAAAATTTGATCTATGAATTACATGGGCCTGATATACTAAATCGTTGAATGGCAGGTGAAAAAGTGAATTAATTTCTTTCTTTGACCATTTGTCTATATGATTATCGTTTGACTTCACTTTAGGCTTTGAAAAATGAAGTTTTTCATACTTTTCTGTCGTGTGCTGGGTACTCATATATCCCCTAAGTAATTGATTTTAATAAATTAATTTATAAAATATATATATGTTAACAAATTTTACACTATTTTTATAACAACTGTTTAAATTTTAATCATATGTTTAATATTGTCTTATACGAACCTGAAATTCCGCCAAATACTGGAAATATAATTCGTCTTTGCGTGAATACATCCTGCAAGTTGCACTTAATAAAGCCATTAGGATTTAATTTAGATGAGAAGCAAGTTCGTCGAGCTGGTCTTGATTATCACGACATGGCTAAAATTAACATTTATGACAGCTACAAAGACTGTTTAGCCAAATTAAAAGGCAATAGAATTTTTGCTGTTACGACTAAAGCAACAAGATACTATGGTGGCTTTAATTATAAGCAAGGGGATGTGTTTGTCTTTGGGCCTGAAACTAGAGGGTTGCCTATGAAAATTCTTAGTGGAATGCTAGATGATGAGAAAATTAGAGTCCCAATGGTAAAAAATAATAGAAGC
>Ga0209192_10003077_pt1 | contig 11461 bp, 11 predicted proteins | sample ArcticOcean_MG_C_11_FD_187433 | JGI IMG/M metagenome (GOLD analysis project Ga0209192, IMG submission 187433) | Marine microbial communities from western Arctic Ocean - ArcticOcean_MG_CB2_154 (SPAdes) (version 2) | ecosystem: Environmental > Aquatic > Marine > Oceanic | place: Arctic Ocean... | reverse complement strand
TATAAAAAACCTAAAGTTTAAAGAGGAAGAAATATGAGCGCAGTAATAGAGACTCACGATCATGATGATCATCATCATGGCCCAGCAGAAGGATTGACTCGTTGGTTATATACAACGAATCATAAAGATATAGGTACATTGTATCTTTGGTTTAGTTTTGCCATGTTCTTAATAGGCGGAGCGATGGCCATGGTTATCAGAGCTGAGTTATTTCAGCCTGGCATGCAAATAGTAGAGCCAGAATTTTATAATCAAATGCTTACACTGCATGGGCTGATAATGGTTTTTGGAGCCGTAATGCCTGCTTTTGTTGGCCTAGCAAACTGGTTGATTCCAATGATGGTAGGAGCCCCAGATATGGCACTTCCACGAATGAATAATCTAAGTTTTTGGATACTTCCCGTAGCATTTTTTATATTACTTTCATCTTTGTTTATGGAGGGAGGCGCTCCTAATTTTGGGTGGACTTTCTATGCACCTCTTTCAACAACTTACGCACCCCCGAGTGTAACTTTCTTTATTTTCTCTGTTCATATTATGGGAGCCTCCTCAATTATGGGCTCAATTAATGTAATCGTAACTATTATGAATATGCGTGCCCCGGGCATGACCTTAATGAAGATGCCTTTGTTTGTTTGGTCATGGTTGATTACAGCTTATCTTTTAATAGCTGTTATGCCTGTCTTAGCTGGAGCGGTAACTATGATGTTGATGGACATCCATTATGCCTGTCTTAGCTGGAGCGGTCACTATGATGTTGATGGACATCCATTTTGGCACTAGCTTCTTTAATGCAGCAGGTGGGGGAGATCCAGTATTATTTCAACATATTTTTTGGTTTTTTGGGCATCCTGAAGTTTATATTATGATTCTTCCAGCCTTTGGGATCACATCTCATATAATAGAAACTTTTTCTAGAAAACAACTGTTTGGCCATACATCAATGGTTTGGGCAATGACATCCATTGCGATCTTATCTTTTGTAGTTTGGGCTCATCATATGTTTACAGTAGGTCTGCCGCTCGCAGCAGAATTATTCTTTATGTGGGCAACTATGTTAATTGCGGTCCCGACTGGCGTAAAAGTATTTAATTGGGTTACCACAATGTTTAAGGGTTCAATTACGTATGAAACACCTATGTTGTTTGCGATAGCATTTGTAGTGTTGTTTACCATTGGTGGATTCTCTGGTTTGATGCTTGCAATTACACCGGCTGATTTTCAATATCATGATACCTATTTTGTTGTAGCTCATTTCCATTATGTTTTAGTCCCAGGCGCTATATTCTCTATCATGGCAGCTGTCTATTACTGGATTCCTAAGTGGACTGGAAACATGTATGACGAGAGACTCGGTAGATTACATTTTTGGCTCTCATTTATAGGTGTAAATGTTACTTTCTTCCCACAGCATTGGATTGGGTTGGCAGGAATGCCAAGAAGAGTTCCAGACTATGCGCTGCAGTTTGCAGATTGGAATATGGTATCTTCAGTTGGAGCCTTCTTATTTGGTGCATCTCAAATACTATTCTTATTTATTGTTATAAAAACAGTAATGGGCGGAAAAAAAGCCACACCTGAAGTCTGGGAAGGAGCTCGAGGCCTTGAATGGACTGTTGATTCGCCTGCGCCATACCACACATTTTCTACTCCTCCAAAGGTAAGCTAATGAATGAAGGGAGCAAAAAAACAATAAAGTTACTTTGTTTCTCTGTGCTGGGAATGTTCACATTCTCTTTTGCACTGGTTCCCTTGTATGATGTTTTTTGTGAGGTTACAGGGCTAAACGGTAAGATTGAGCTTGAGGCTACTACGAACCAAAATCTAGAAACTGAAATCGGTAGAGATGTATCAATTCAATTTGTTTCTCATAATAATGAGCAAATGCCATGGATATTCAGACCGTCAGAAAGCCAAATAAAAATTCAAACTGGCAAATACCATACAGCAACTTTTTACGTCAAAAACCCTACAAACAAGAGAATGATTGCCCAATACCATACAGCAACTTTTTACGTCAAAAACCCTACTAACAAGAGAATGATTGCCCAGGCAATCCCCAGCGTTGCTCCATCTAATGCAGCATCTCATCTCAAAAAACTTGAGTGCTTTTGTTTTGAGGAGCAGGAGTTAGCTCCCGGAGAGGAGGCCCTTCTGCCCGTTAGACTAATCTTTGATGACGAATTACCAGATTCCATTAAGAGCGTTGTACTTTCCTATACAATTTTTGATGTTACAGACTATAACGATTTAGAAATGACTGATCATCATGATGGTCATGAAATGGAGGCTTCCCTATGAGTTACCAAAAATACTATGTCCCAGATCAAAGCAAATATCCAATATTCATGGCATTTGCTCTTTTTTTACTGGTTATGGGCGCCTCAAGTACTATTAATAGCCTAGATGATCCTGAGAGTAATGCGGTATATGTCCTTTATTCAGGTCTTGCAGTCCTAGCGACGACTTTGTTTCTTTGGTTTAGAACGGTAACCAAGGAACACATAGCAGGCTTAAATAGTGAACAATTACAAAAATCATTTGTATTTGGCATGGGCTGGTTTATTTTTTCTGAGGTTATGTTTTTTGGGGCTTTCTTCGGTGCTTTATTTTACGTAAGAAATTTCTCTGTACCTTGGTTGGGAGGAGAGGGTGAAAAGGGCTTAGCAAATATGTTGTGGGAAGGTTTCGAAGCTTCTTGGCCTGTTATGTCTACTCCTGATGCCGGCAAAGCATTTGTTTTGGCAGATAAAAATATGAGTTGGCCTGGATGGAACCATGCCCTTGAATGGCTCCCTATGTGGAATACCATTGTTCTTTTAAGTTCTAGCGTTACAGTGCATTTTGCACATCTGGCCCTTAAAGAGGATAACAAGAAAGTATTTAATAAATGGCTAGCAGTAACCGTTACTCTTGCTCTTGTTTTTGTTGCATTACAAGTGCTTGAATACTATGAAGCATATGCTCTTTATGGGTTGACACTTAACTCAGGTATTTATGGCTCAACCTTTTTTATGCTGACTGGTTTTCATGGCTTTCATGTGATGATGGGCGGCTTTATGTTAGCAGTGATGCTTTCTAGATCCGTGTTTCACAACCATTTTGATTCCAAAAGTCACTTCGGTTTTGAGGCAGCCTCATGGTATTGGCATTTCGTTGATGTCGTCTGGGTAATGTTATTTCTATTTGTTTATATCTTGTAACTCTAGGTTCTTAGCTAAAACGGCTAGTTACCTAGCTGCCCGGTAGACAAACCATAAGCTACAAGCATTAATAGAAATGCAGCTAAACTGACCCTCACTCCCAGGCTATAAACAGAACGTTTGCCCTGACCCTGATCTTTAAAAAGGAAAAACAAGCTACTAGCCAAGCTCAAAAGGATTAAGATAATAACAGCGTAAATAAGAGGTCTGAGCCACATAAGTAGGATTGTATCACTTTTAAAATGACAAAATTTAAACTAAAAGACCAAATTCAAGAGAATAAATTACTCGCATCTTTTTCTATTTTTTTTGTAATAGTCTTTGTGTTTTTAGGTGTATGGCAAATAGAAAGAGCTGCGCATAAGGAAGTGCTGCTTCAAGCTTTTAATTCTGAGCAAGAATCTCCCCCAATCAGACTAACCAGCCAATCACCAGACTGGAGTCGCGTTTTTGTTGATGGCATTTTTGATTCTTCAAGACAGATTCTGATAGACAATCAAATTCATAAAGGTAAGGTAGGGTATAAAATTTTTACCCCCTTTAGGTTTGATGATAATAAAATAGTTCTCGTGGATAGAGGATGGATAGCACAAGGTCAATCTCGATCAGACCTCCCTCAACTAAATATTTTAGAAAAGAAATCTAGAATTATTGCTACTGTTACTAGTCCTGAGCAAGGAGTCTTAGCTGGAAGCGAGCTTCTCACCAATGAATGGCCTCGTGTATCTCAAACAAAGGCTGTCGAGGTAATAGCATCGGCTTTTAAAGAGCCAATCTTAGATATTGTTCTAGTGTTAGACCCAGGCTCCAGTCAAATTACAGAGTTTATTCAAATTAAGCCCTTCGCCATAACCCCGGTAAAACATTATGGCTATGCCATGCAATGGTTTACGATGAGCATCGTCCTTCTGGGCATGTTTTTATACGCACTAAAAAGAGAGAAATAAATGAAAAATAAATTATTCCTAGCAGCACTTTTAATTACCCCATTGGCAGTATTAATATTTTCTACCCTGTCATTTCAATCAGGCTACTCTCCTAAAGATACAAAAAATAATGGAACTTTTTTTCAAGAGTATTTTGATGTAACTGATTTAAACCTCCAAACAAGCTCGGGCAATCTTACGTTTGAAGATGGAAAATGGATTTTTGGAACTTATGGCTTAGAAGCAGAAGATTTAGAGCAAGCCCTATATCTAATGAGGCAATTAAACGTTGCATTGAATCGAGATATATATCGATTAAAACGTGTTGTATTTGCAAAACCATCTGCAAATCTTGATTCTGCATTAAAGGACTATCCTAGAAATGAAATTATTATCGATGAACAAGAGCTACTCTACAAAAAAATAGATACTTTAGAGGGCGAAGATTTTTTTAAGGAGCAGAAAATTTTTATCATTGATTCATACGGCAGAGCAGTAATGTTTTTTCCAATCTCCATGGACCCAAAGCTAATTTTAAAAGATCTTAAGGTATTAATATGAGTATGATTCGAGGACTATCTCTTTTTGGACTATGCATGGCTTTTGTTGTGATCGCTCTTGGAGCATGGACACGATTAGTAGATGCTGGACTGGGTTGTCCAGATTGGCCAGGGTGCTATGGCTTTGTTGTTTTTCCAACCTCTGAGGCAGATGTCCTCCTTGCCGAACAAAGGTATCCTCAGTTTCCTTATGAAATTGATAAGGCAATTCCAGAGGTTGTGCATAGGTATTTTGCTGCTTTTTTGGGCTTGATCGCAATAGCATTAACTGTAGTTGCATTTAAATATAAATTACCCCTTCGAATTAAAAAGATTACCTCGTTTCTTCTATTTTTTATATGTTGCCAAGGCATTTTCGGGTACCTGACTGTTAGCTTAAAGCTACTTCCAATTATTGTTACTGGCCACCTCTTTGGGGGCTTCACTACGTTGAGCTTATTTTTTTATTTATATTTAACCTCAGCTGATTATATTAAAAGTTATCAAATTGAGCATTTAAAGCCTTTGGCTGCTTTGGCACTAGTCGCCTTAATAGTACAAATTTTTCTTGGTGTATGGACCAGTACAAATTATGCATCTTTGGCCTGTGCAGATTTTCCAACTTGTCAGGGCTCGTATCTCCCGCCGATGGATTTTGCTAATGGCTTCAATCTATTTCAAGAAGTCGGACCAAATTATCTTTATGGGTTGTTAGATAATGATGCAAGAGTTGCAATTCATTATTCTCATAGAATCAGCGCGATCTTTGTTACGTTAATTTTTGCAATATTAGTGACGCGTCTATGGTTTTCAAATGCCGCACCATTAGCCTCTACCCTAGGCTTGGTTTTGGTAACCCAAATTTCCCTTGGGATAATGAATGTTATTTATGTTCTTCCTCTTTACATAGCTATTGCGCACAATTTGGTTGCAGCTGCGTTACTCTTAACTACTCTGATGGTTAATTTTATAGTTTGGAAAAAATGAACACACTTAAGAATTATTACGAGCTTTGTAAGCCAAATGTGGTCTTGATGATGCTCGTCACTGCTCTTGTCGGCTCATTGCTTGCAAGCAAGACGCTACCTCCGATATCTTTGATTGCCTTTGCAATGCTTGGAATAGCACTGTGCGCATCGTCTGCTGCAGCTATTAATCAAATTATTGATAGAAAAGTTGATGCCAATATGAACAGAACTGAGAATAGGCCAATACCTCAAGGCGATGTGTCTCCTGTTAATGCATCAATTTTTGCTCTAATACTGGGCGTTTTAGGTGCTGTGATATTAGTTGTTTATGTAAATACCCTAACAGCAATTTTAACTTTAGCTTCTTTGATTGGTTATGCGTTTATATACACAGTCTATTTAAAGCGAGCTACGCCTCAAAATATTGTTATTGGGGGATTAGCTGGAGCTGCACCACCTTTGCTTGGCTGGACTGCTATAACTAATTCAGTTGATCCTAATGCATTGCTTTTAGTGCTTATTATTTTTGCTTGGACTCCACCTCATTTTTGGGCTTTGGCAATTCACAGAAGAGAAGACTATGCGAAGGAAAATATTCCAATGTTACCTGTGACCCATGGCGTTAAATTCACCAAGCTACAAATTGTTCTTTATACAATTATTCTAATTTTAGTAAGTCTTTTACCATTCATTGTCTTAATGTCCGGAGTTTTTTATCTAATTTCAGCTTTAGTGCTTGGAGCAATATTTATGCTTTATTCCATTAGGCTTTATCGTGACACAGATAATGAAAATGCATTTCCAACTTTTGTGTATTCCATTTATTATATTTTTTTAATTTTTGCTGCTCTGTTGATAGACCATTACTTGATTTAACTATGTCAAAAAATATTAAAGTTTCTTTGTTGCTAATAGTTCTATTCATGACAGCAGTCCAATTTTTATTTATTAATAAGCTAACAACACCGAGATATCTCTCGGCGCCCGAGCTGTTAGTAAATGGTTTCTATCTATTCCCTGAATCTAAGGCTTTTTCTGACTTTACTTTAGTGACAGCAAACAATAAAACCATTAACCAGGATGACCTTATAGGTAAATGGACCTTAATGTATTTTGGATTTACTCGTTGTCCAGATGAGTGCCCAATTGCTATGTCATTAATCAGAAACCTATATGCCACATTAGAACAAAAGGACTTTGATTTTTCAGATAAACAAGCAATGTTAGTTACGATTGATCCAGAAAATGATTCGCCTGAGATTATTGATAAATATGCGAAGGCATTCAATCAAAACTTTATTGGCGCTCGAGCCAATAGACCAATGCTATTAAGTTTAGCTACCCAATTAAATGTCATGGTTGTTGAGCCGCCAAGCAGTCATGCGCATCACTCGATTGATCACTTAGAAAATCATACAAATAATATTTTGCTTATTGATCCGCAGGGAAAATTCTTTGGCTTTTTTAGACCACCATTTGATGAAGAGAAGTTTCTCTTAACTTTTCAGTCTGTAGTAACTCCTCGTTAGATCTCTAAGAGTAACGAACGAAGCTCAATAATTTCTTCATCAGATATTTCTAGCCCTTCTCTAATATAGTTTTCTAGAGAGCCATAGGTTTCCTCTGCAGTCTTAAATGCCATCTCAATATACTCTTGCTCTACCCCAAGCAGCGGACGAAGAATTTCAACGTCTGCTTGAAAAAGACTCATTAATTTAATTTGATCCAGCATGTCATCAATTCTATCTGCAGTGAATGCATTCGTTTTCATGTAGTCGTTAATTACCACTTCCTTTGGAACGCCTAAAGCTATCAAAGTTATTGCTGCGGCAAAACCTGCTCTGTCTTTCCCAGCCGTGCAATGGAATAGGGTAGGCCCATCACTGTTAATTAAGTCCTTTATAAATTTGCTGTAAACGCTTTTATAGTCTGTAATAAACTCTTTGTTAGCGTCTATAAGAAAGCTTTTCACATCGCCTTCTACATTGCCCCTTAAGATGTCTTCGATCTGTGTTCTAATTGCACCATCAACTTCAATTGGCATTTCAACGTAACTAATTCCTTTTGGAATTAGATCGGGGTTTTCTGTTTTTTCTGTGATTGATCTGAAATCAACGATTCGCTTGATTCCTAGGTTTTGAATGTACTCTTGGTCTGCTGAGGATATGTCGCTTAACTTATCCGATCTATATAAAACACCCCATTTAACAGATTTACCATCTTTTGTTTTATAGCCACCAAGTTCTCTGGTGTTGTAAGACCCGTCCATAGGCAAAAGACGATATTCCTCATTTTGAAGTGAGGAATCATTAGTGTGAATAGGTCTGTCCATAAGATTATTATTATTTGAGCATTGAGCAAGAAAGCCGCATAGAATTAAAATTCCCGCTTTCTTAAACATCAATAATTACCTTGCCTCTGGCTTTTCTGTCTTTAAGATGGGCGATAGCTTGACCACCATTTTCCAGTGAAAATCTATCCGCAATTTCTGGGTTAATTTTACCTTCAGCATATAATTCAAAGAGCTCTTGAAAATTCTTCTGATTTTCATCTGGAAACATTCCTGCCCAAGCCCCCCAAAATACACCCACTATTTGGCATCCTTTAAGAAGAGCCAAATTAAGAGGAGGTTTTGGTATTTCACCTGCAGCAAAGCCTATTACTAAAAAACGACCTTCCCATGCTATAGCTCTTAAAGCAGGCTCACTAAAAGTACCTCCCACTGGATCATAGACAACATTTGCGCCCATGCCGCCTGTTAATTCTTTAATTTTGCTCGATAGTTCTTTTTGCTGATCCCTGTCTAAATTTCCAGATGGATAGACGAATGCTTCATCAGCTCCATGCTTCAAGCAAGTCTGAATTTTTTCTTCGGATGATGCTGCTGCAATTACTCTAGCGCCCATTGCCTTTCCGAGCTCTACAGCAGCAAGACCGACTCCTCCGGCAGCACCAAGGACCAATAATGTTTCACCTGGCTGAATTTTTGCCCTTTGTTTCAGCGCATAAAGTGATGTTCCATAGGTCATAGCAAGAGCGGCAGCCACAGGAAAATCCATTTCATTGGGCACAAGATTTACACGAGCCTCTTCAACAACTAGCTGTTCAGCAAAACAGCCATGTCCGGCCATAACAAAAACATGATCTCCAACTTTGCACGTTGAAACACCCTCACCAATTTCTGCAACAATCCCCGAGCATTCTGCTCCTGGAATAAAAGGCATAGGCGGTTGGAACTGATACAGCCCTTGAATCATTAGAACGTCAGGAAAATTTACACTTGCTGCTTTCACATGAACCAACACTTCGCCAGCACTAGGCTTGAGATCCTCTACATCTCCAAATATTAGTTTTTCTGGTCCAGCTAACTCTACGCATTGTAATGCTTTCATTTTTTTCCTTTAAGTTTCGAATTATATAATTCTACATATTTATTAATGTCCACGCTCGAGGTTTCTTCAAGTATTTTCAATTCTTTGCGGGATACCTCAGCCGCTTCAATAAAAAGAGATAAATCCTCCTTAGAGCTTTGAGTAAAATTAGCAGCAATTTTCTTGCTCTGAGACAGCCCATACTCTTGAAATGTCATATGTTTTTCTTTCATTTCATTCATAATTTTTTGACTCAGAGATTCCTTTCTACCTATTTCTTGTTGTAAAGCTTCTGAATATCCAGATGAGTATGTATCCATCTCAGCAGCAAGCAATGTTAGCTCCTCGTGAAAATCTTTCCTTACTTGAGGTAGGCTTAGAGATAATCCAGCTCTAGTTAACTCAACTTCATCAGAGCGGCCATGCTCAACCATTTTTATTTGATTTAATCGAATTTCATCACCTTCTTTGTCTGAGATAAAGGGACTCTCTGAGATTAAAGAATGCATTAGGAAGAGATCAAGCACCTTTATATTATTTAAAGAGATTCCTTCCGGAACGAAAGGATTTACATCAACACCTCTTAGTTCAATGTACTCAATACCGTGTCGCCTTAGTAAATTAGAGGGTCGAGAAGTACTAGCCCCAGTTCTTTTGGGGCGCACAATATCGTATAACTCGTTTTCAATTTGCAAGATTCCAGCTGAAATTTGTTGAGGCTCTCCTCTTTTGTCAAGCAAGCCTAAATCTTCAAATCCAGGATGCATGGTATTAATACCTTGAATGACTGAATCTATAAACTCATCTAAATTATTATAATTAATCCCTAGGACTTCTTGAATTGAACTTTGATATCCCACTTCGCTCATTCGCAAGGATGTTGCTGACGGAAGAAATAAGTCTTCTTCACCATATTTCTTTAATGAGTGCTCCCTGTTAAGAAGGTATGATTCATTTGTGACTGGCGAAGCACCAAATTGATCCAATAGAAACCATGAGTTTCTTTTAACATTACGAATTAAGCCTAAATACTTTTCGTCTATAAATTTCTGATCTGGGCTATTTGCTAATGCTTGCCAAGAATCCTTCGAAATAGAAAAATTAAAATGTATGCCTGATACGCACTGCATAATTGATCCATATCTAAGGCTCAGACCTTTTCTGTATATGTGCTTAAGCATCCCACTACTTGAATTGCCATATTCAGCTATTCTTATTTCATTGGGATCTTTGAAAGCACAAGGCATTGAAAAATTCCATAACAACTCATCTTCCATTGACATTGAAAAATTCCATAACAACTCATCTTCCATTGAGCTGTATAAAAAATGATGAAGACTAGATAGATGGCTGAACAAACCCTCTGCAGAATTAAAGGTAGGAGTAACAAGCTCAACCAATGCCTCGGCAAAATCTGTTGTTATGTCCGCATTAGTAAGTGGAGAACCTAATTTTTCTGGATGATCTGCTTGAGAAATACTTCCATCTTGGTCAACCCTCAATGATTCTCGCTCAATACCTCTATTAATCTCTAGGTTTTGAAAAAAACCATTATCTTGATGGTAATTAAGAGAATTCTTAAATGTAAGAGTGGCCATTAAAAAGTGGCTATATTGATGGACCTGCTTCCACAATCTCTTGCCTTACAGAAAACTTTTTAAAGTTATTCTGAAACTGCTGAACCAAGTCTTTGAGATAAGTTTCATAAAGATCTTGATCTTCCCATGTTGCCTTAGGAGTTAATACTTTGGAGTCGATACCCTCAATTGATACTGGCACATCTAGATTTAAACCATCAATATGCTGAGTTTCAATGCCATTCAACTCACCATTTTGAATTGCATTAATCACTCTTCGTGTAGTTGGGATATCAAATCTAGAGCCAATTCCGTGTGGACCTCCAGTCCAACCCGTATTTACGAGAAATACTTTTGAATCAAATGCTTTAACCCTTTTAATCAATAGATCTGCATACACGCCCGCAGGTCTTGGAAAAAATGGAGCACCAAAACAAGTAGAAAAAGTAGAGCCAATTGACTCTGTTGATCCAACTTCCGTTGATCCAACTTTTGCAGTATAGCCACTAAGGAAGTGGTAGGCCGCAGCTTCTTTAGAAAGGATGGAGACAGGTGGAATCAAACCAGTTAAATCACACGTTAAAAATATTACAGTTTCTGGCTCTCCAGCTGCATTTGATTCGACAGCATCGTCAATATGAGTTCTAGGGTAGCAACACCTTCCATTCTCTGACAAGGATGTATCTGAGTAATCTGGAGTCTTAGAATCATCCAGTGCAACATTTTCAATAATGCTTCCGTGCTTAATAGCTTTCCAGATAACAGGCTCATTCTTTTCAGAAAGATCTATTGTTTTTGCGTAGCAACCACCTTCAAAATTAAATACAGTGCCTTCTCCCCAACCATGCTCGTCATCACCGATCAATGAACAAGTAGG
>Ga0209192_10003075_pt1 | contig 11462 bp, 29 predicted proteins | sample ArcticOcean_MG_C_11_FD_187433 | JGI IMG/M metagenome (GOLD analysis project Ga0209192, IMG submission 187433) | Marine microbial communities from western Arctic Ocean - ArcticOcean_MG_CB2_154 (SPAdes) (version 2) | ecosystem: Environmental > Aquatic > Marine > Oceanic | place: Arctic Ocean... | reverse complement strand
CCACCATTGGCAATCCTCATATTAGTCGTTTCCGACCAAATTCTTTATTACTCTACTGAGTGTAGAGTTTCAGTTGTGACGGTGTCGTTGTAATCACCATCAGAAAAGTGACGAACGGCTGTTTCTTTATATAAGAAACCATTGCTTACTCGGTAAGAAACAACTTCCTTACGAAATACGCCATCCATTTTATCTAGTGATGTTCTGAATGGTCCGTCGTTTAGTGCTGTGAAAGGTTTGTTTGCTCTGTCTAACAGTACTCTTTTCGACATTGTAAGTGTCTCAACGTTACTTCCTTTATAATGTCCTAATTCCATGATATATATTTTCCTTTAATTATCTTTAGTATATTTTGTATAGTTATCCATCGAGTGGTCGGTGAGACCGTCAAATGGTTTTAGATTAATCCAAGAAGTTGCAATACCTCTTAATTTATCTTTTAGTTTTCTCCACCAAGCAAGGTTCTTAATAATACCATTATAGTTAAAATACATAACTTGCCCGTGATGGCGGTATCCCATAAACCACGGTGGTATAACAGTTACAAGATCGTTATTATTTACAAAACGATAATGTTCTAAGTCTTTGCATTCTTTTACAAACGCTGAGTTACCAACTCTTGGTGATCCGAAAGTATATAGAACAGGGTTGTGTTCCATTAATCTAGAGCCAGCGATTGTTGCCATTGCTCCACCTAATGAATGTCCACATATACTCATTCTTCTATTCTTTAGTTGTTTACCAATAACAATCATTACGTCTTCCCAGATATCATCGATTTCTGTTTGGAATCCATTATGTACCCATCCACCGACTTGCGCTTTATCGGGCCAAATGTTTAGGTCTGCTTTAAGATCGTTGAGTTCTGTTGGCTCAGTTCCTCTACAGCATAAAACAAATTCTTCTTTGTTCCATACACAGTGAGCTTGAGCACCGTCGTGGTCGATAAACTTGTGACCTGTATATCCAAGAGCTTTAAAATGCTTTTTGGCGATCGGCCCATCTTCGTAGGCAATCTTTGCCATTCTTGCTTTGAGAATGGCTTCACTTTTTATATCGTCAAATTGTATTTGCTGTTTCAAAATATTATTTCCCTATAAATTCCAGTGAACATAACCGTTCACTATTGTTTTTGTAAATCCTCTATCCCGCATTGCTTGTTCCATATATTGGTCACGTTCTGCGTCAGATACTAATTCCCAACTAAAAGACGTTAGGCCTGGGTTTTCTGCTAACCAAGCTTCTTTTGCATCTGCTTGTGCGTGCAAATTTCCTTGTTCCATTGGGTCGACTGTTTCCCAGTCTGGTGTTAACGGTTGAATAATTCGTGGTTCGTCGCTCATAATAATCCTAATGCTCTATAATCTACTTTGTAAAAACCTGCGTGGTCTTTAGTAACTGTATATGGTGCGTACTCTTTAACTTCCTGCGCAATAACGCCTTGTGTTGGCATATTGGATATTCCAAGGTCTGTTGCCGTTTTATTCCATTTCCAATCATATATCCTATGAGCACCTTTAACTCCAATAAACTTAATATCTTTCTTAAGACGTTCGTCTGAGTTTATATTCCAAACATATCCAAGAGTTGCTCTATATCCATTAATACCATTATGTGCTTGTAAGAAATAATATCTAAGGCCGCCAAACCATCTCATAGAATTACTAGTGGACCACACACCTGAAAGTTGAGCGGGGTAACTCCTCGATGTACTATTACCATAATAATACATATCAGTTCCGATAGTTTTACTATAATCAGTAAAAGGAACTTGTGTTGGGGTTGGATTAAAACGAATATACCATCCACCAGAATAATACCAAAACTGAATGCGCTCTGGACCTGGCCCAGGAGTAAACGTTGGTCTACCACGAACACGCCAAGTATCTATTGATCCTGTCATTGCACCATGAGCAAACGACCCATCGCGGTTTCGATATTCAGAAGCGTATATTGGATTAGCGCCACCATAATATTGCTGGACATCACTATAGTATAATGGATTACTTGCTCTAGACGATGGCATTATGTTATGACCTCTATAATTTTGCGAAAATACTTTGGAGAATCAATCTCAACATTAGTTGGAGCGATTACCGATATCGACTCGGCAAAATCTATTGACTGCCCGTTAACTGTAATATAAGTATCACCGTCGTTTGGAATTAATGAAATAGTAACTGAAGTATTTGCTGCTACTGTAATTACATCGATATCATTAAATAATACAAGGGTTTCTTCGTCAGGATCATCTGTCCTGCCAATAGTTACCGGAGAGCTTGGGTCTAACGGGTCTGTGATATTAGGACATGCATAATCTGAAAAGAAGTCTTGTTCAACCGCATCATGAGAATAAGACAAACTAATTTCTGTTTTATTTACAGAAGTGTTTGCCTCGTGGTTCCACCATTTAGTATGCGGAGTTAATACAGTGCCAGATTCTACTCTACAAATATAGACTTCGTTATTAGAATGATACCTGTCTCCATATTCATGGATATTGCTATCGTCTAATCCTTCCATCCGCCACTGTATTCTACCAGACACGGTATTTGCTGAAAAGTAATTCATTTATTATTCCTATGTCAATTAACTATTTATTAATCGACTAAGAGCTGGATTAATCCACTTTCCCAATTTTCAGCAAGATCTTGTGCAAAAGAGATGCTTTTACCTGGTAGTTTACGTGATTCTACTACTCTTCCGTTTTCAATTAAGTCAACAACATACGATGCGTCTGGCCCAGAGCTTCCTGAATCGTTAGCACCAATGTTACCTTCTTTGCGAATTGAACTTGATCTACTCACCTAAAACCTCCCAACCTGTTACGGTATCTAATCTAAATGATCGCCATGCGTCTTTGTCTAATGACCAAACAGGAAATGATTCAGTATCAGCAGACGTAATGCTTACTGAGTTCTTTACATTGTTTGCTTCTAAAACGGCAGGGTTAAGAGTACACGGCATAACTCTTAAGTCGCCAGTGTCGAGTTTCGTAAATGAAACTGTAACAGTTCCTTTCTTTAATGCTTCTAGCAATTTTGTTTTATCTTGTGTTTCCATAATTAATTTTCTCCTTTAATTTAAATTGGCCTCCCCTGAGAGATTCGAACTCCCGACCGCTCGGTTCGTAGCCGAGTACTCTATCCAGCTGAGCTAAGGAGAGGCGCCTTAAGTGTTATTATAACACACTTTAATGTGTTTGTCAACCCCATAAAAGACTTGACCAAAAATTTATCCAAAATGCGCCGTGATACTTTATAATACCTACTGCAAGGAAAGCAAAACCTACACCATTCAATAGTATAAGTGCTCTATCTTCCCATAGAATAGAAACCCACATCCAAAGGAAAATACCAACAAAACTAAAGTATAGATCTAACAAGTGGTATTCATCACCTGATGATCTAAAAACAATTGCAGATAATACTAATGCTGATGCCGCCCACTTAATGTACCAATCTAATTTCTTTTCACCACGTTCACTTCGTATCATTTTATAAGCTCTGTTAAGTTCATAAGTACTGCCGTGCCTGTTATTGCACTGCCTATCATAATCGCTTTATCATTCCAACATTGGCCAACATATACCCAAGCGACCGAACTAAGAGCATATGCTATTTTACCTTCTGTCATAAAACCACTGCTTTGTAAAAATACACCAGAAACTGCAAGGGTTGTTGCTACCCATTTAACATAACTATCAAATCCGCCGACAGGCGTGGATGGTGAGAACGTGTCAACTTGGTCTTGTAACTCTTCCATCTCAGTACGAAGACGAGACCTTTCAGCGTTCAGCTCCATTGCGAGTCGACCAGCTTTAGACATAGTACTTTCTTTATATTGTTCTTTCACTTCTTTCCTAATCTCAGCGCTTGTATCAGGTGTCATAGGTACTTAACACCAAGCCAGTTAGCAACCTTAGTTTTTATCCAAGATTTGTTTTCCATTCTAAGACTGATTCCTGTATCGTCTATCCTTGCCGCCTCATCACCGTCTGAATTACTCACAGTAATATATGAATTCACAGTTCCACTTGCCCAAACAGCGTCTAGTGCGAACCCTGTGTACGGAGTACTCAATGAGCTTAAGACAGCCTTAGGAACATCTAAGTTAAGACCTAGTTGTTGTGTAAGCGGGAATTGTAAGTCAAGATGCTGCTGCCACATTAGCTTAATACTTCTTTATTAGTAATGTTTGCTGTTGGCATATCTACAATAATACCATCCAGTCTTCTAACATATGTGTATTCGCCTTCAACGCGTTCTTCTGTTCCGATAACTTCTAACTCAACACCTTCTTTAACAGGGTGGTTATACGTATACTTTTTTCTGCCGTCTGTGCTCATTTCTTTACCTCTCGTAATAATTGTCTTGTTGTTTCCCAACCATCTACTTGATGCGTCACACCAAGATCTCCTAGTTCAATCATCATTGCTAGAGGATAGTCATTACCACCGTGCAATGTTTTATCACCAAAGAATACTAGATCGTATTCATCTTTTAGATCGTTTGCTATAAGTGATTTGTTTTGACCCTTAGGATATATATCGATGCTAATCTGTCCACCGACTACTGCATTGAGATCATCAAATTTCTTTTCTATGCTTCTTGCCAAGTATGTGCGCTCTTGGGACATTTGATCCCATTGGTAATACTGTTTTCTTTGATCTGGTGTGCAATTCCTGCCAACAGTACTAAAATTAACCATACCGGTTCTGATTTCAATAAAATTATTTGTTTTAACAGGACATCTAGAATGGTGAGCTATGTTTTTGAGATGAGATTTGAGTTCGTGCGGTGGTGTCCAAGCAGAAGTTTTAACTCTTCTATTCTGTTCCCATACTTCAGCACCATTACACTGATAGACTTGTTTACATACATCGTAAACTTCTGGCCCAACTTGACCATATGTTTTTGGGCGATCGCTACCTGTAATAAGATAGCATATATTGTTCGAAGCAAACTCTATAAACTCTTTTTGAAATTCGTTATCAATTATACCACAAGCTGGTGTGATTGTGCCATCAACATCAAATATGTAAGCTTTTTCTTTCATATTATACTATACCGCTGGAGATTCTAATTTATACTTTAAGTAGCCTTTCTTAGCTGCTTTTTTACGGTCGACATGCGTAACTGGCTTATTGAACTTATTAATGTTCTTCGCTACTGGATTTAATTTTTGTTTTGCCATTTTCTGTAACCGTATAGTATCGCATCGTGTAATTATTTATTATAACACACTTTAAGGTGTTTGTCAACAGTTATTTTTAATCCCACAAATTTTCGTAGTACTTACCAAATAGTTTAAAACCGTTGGTCATGCGTTCTTGGTGTGCTGCTTGACCTTCACGGTCTTCCCATACAAGTTTAAGACCGAAAAGACTTTCAGGATGATCTTTAGATTCCTCTGGTCCCATTTCTCTGTACTCGTAATAGTCGCCTTCCCAATCATCACGCAGCTTTTGTTCAAACGTCCAAATCATTTCGTCCATAATATCATCCCACTGTTTTTCAGTGAGTCCATTTGGATAACCATGATTAGTAGCTTTAAGCTGTACTAGCATAGGATGTATAATATGTGCAAGAGTGTGATCCATACCCCAAGTATCCCATGGATCAATACGCACTTTTACTTTTTGTGTACGTCTGTCAAACCAAATCCAGTTAAATACATTGTACACACGTTGCACACCTGACTCAATAGCTTCGATCACATAGTCTTCGTATGATTGATTATATTGCCCTTTCTCGATGCCATACTTCTTATCCATGTGGCGATCGTGCAAATGGCAAACCAATCTATTAGTATATTTTCCAAACGTAGCTTTCATTTAAGACTTCTTTCTATAAGGTGTTTTCTGGCCGTCTTTTGGTCGACCTGTTCTTGCCATTTCTGACTGATAACCATTTACAATGTGCTTCAATCGATGCTTGTCAATATTCGGTTGAGTTTCTATAGCAGCCTTTACTGCAGTCAACTCTTTTTCACGAGTATCACTATGTCTTTTCTTGAGTTGACCAGTTACAATACCGTACATCTCATATACTTGACTACCATTTAAACCGTTAACTAAGTTGCGAGCTTCCACAGCATAATTACGATCGTCTACATGTTCTGCACCACGCCAATTCCTACTCATTATTTTCTCCGTTTTTTTCTGTTGCCCATGTTATTGTTTTGCCATAGTCTTTTTCAAATTGACTAATTAGCTCTTTATATGTCAACAGTGTTTCTATTTTTAATTCGTCTAACCAATCTTGAAGTTTATTCCAATCTTTTGTTATCATCGGTGCAAGATTGTACTCTTTCATTCCTGCATAATACTCATCTTCGTCTAATCCATAAACATCAATACGACCGCATGAGTAATTCTCTTTGAATTCCTTATATTCTAATTCTCGGCCGCTAATCTTTGAAATCTTTTTAATAATAATAAAAGGTATTTTTCGATCTTCATACCATTTAGTACTAACGGGGCCCATCCAATTTATGCTATAACTAATCATTGGTCATCTTCTCGATCCCATTTGTTTAATATAAGCATTACTATAATCAAGCATCCTAGCATCACAAAAAAGTCCATCATCTACCTCGGTTATGTTCATATGGGGTAGAGTCAACTGGTTTAGTATTAGGCGATTCACCAAATATTTCTGGCGCAAGTTCTCGAGCTTGTTCCATATAATATTCACCTGGAAAATGTTTAATTGCGTAATATGCTTTAAGTCGTATCGTTTTAGGAATACCAGGAGTTTTCTTAGGGTCCATTAATTCAACTAAGAATTCACGAGTGTTTCTAATAGCATAAAATCTTTCACTTGGCATTGTCAATGACAGTACTCCCAAATTCATCAATAAATATTTTAAGTGTACGGTTATCATCTTGTAGACTATATCGTACGAGTTCGTTGCCACTGAAGTAGTGAGTATAGGCGCGACCAGTTTTATCTATAACTTCAAGCCTATTAATGTTGTTCATTGCTTTTTCAAAATTCACACTAGTTTACTCCAATCTGTATCTTCATCCATCATCTGTATCTGACCACCAAACTCCTGTTGGCCTTTCATCTGGTTATAGACACCAGCATTATTCATTCGTAACTGATACTGCTCTTTGTGGCATTTATAACACGATCCACTGTGTCCATAAAATTCGTAGTAGTCACCCTTTTGTTTAACCTCGGTAATACCACTATTCATTCGCCAACTGTCACCTTGTAAGTAACCACCAGACCAGCCTGCTAGTACCTTGTAGATAGGGAACATACCTTTGCCTGGCTTGATCTTTAAGACTACCCAATTGTCTGGGTTATATTCACTCATTGTACTGCCTCTTCTAATTCAGCAACATACTTTTTCAAGTCGGCGATTTCCCATTCCAACTCTTGAATATACTCTTCGACTATCTCACGTTCACACAGAGTTTTGCAACAAATAGAGATGTGTTGCTTTGCTCTTACTGCCAAACTTTTCTCACCACGTTTCATAATCAATTCTCATTTATCTAACTCCCACTTAGGATCTGCAACTTCCATTGTAAAACGATCGAACATGACTTTACATACTTGGCATTCCCAATATGATACGCCATCGTATTGTCCTCGGATTTCTATACCAATTACGTTCTTACCAAAGTGTTTTGGAGATTCGGCAGTGCATCCATACATAGCTGCAGTCTGTGAAGCTTTCCTTGCAGAATAACCTTTACGCTCAAAATGCTCTTTGATAGTTTCTTTTTCTTCCCATTCAATGTTACAACTTGGACAGTTCTTACCTGCTGCCATTGTAAAACTCCTCTATAACTTCATCATGTCAAGAATACGTTGTGATTGTTCTTCGATAGCCTTTGCTTGCTCAAGCATTCGTTCGGTCTCTTCCTCCAAGTCAATCGACTGCTGTACAATTCCATCGGCGTGCCACTGCTTGCCCAATGCGATACCATAATTCAAAAAGAAGTCTTCAGTAACTGATGTTAGACGTACTCGGTCCATTGGGAACTCAATTATATTACTCACTTTTTAAACTCTTCATCATATATTGTTTCTCACTTTATTATAATACTTATGCAAAGTATTTTGAGTTAGGCTTAGGATCTTCGATTTCAGGTAGAACACCTGCGGCAGCTGCATAATCTTCAAGCATGTTTCGTGCATACAATGCCATTTGCTCGAGTTTAATAACTAAACGTTCTGCATCAGGAATATCTATAGGTCGAATATCCATATTATCGCCTACTGTATAATTTTCAAAGTGCTCCTCAATTAATGCTTCAAAAGAAAATACCGTTTCAACAGAAGGATCGCATGCGTTTGCACCAGTCCAGATACTAACTCCAACACCATCTTCTTCCATGTGGCAATCAGTTTCAATTTGTAGCTGAGTTGTTTTACTTATCATTATACATTCTCACTTTATTAAAATATGGTACGCCCTAGTGGATTCGAACCACTGACCTACGGCTTAGAAGGCCGTTGCTCTATCCAGCTGAGCTAAGGGCGCATTAATTAGGATACATCTTTTTCGTATATTTCAATCTTATCTTCTGCAATGTTCTGCGCGATTAGTTCACGTTTAAACTGTTCAGGGTCACGAACATTCCATTGTATTTGGCGATGATCATTTTTGTCATACCACTCGACACACCACACCATTGCGTAAGTCATTGGCTAGATAGTTCCTCTTCAAATTTTGCTACCAACCTACTTTGAAGTCGTCGTGCTTCTTTTTCCCAAGGTTGATCCCAATACTCTGTGTTAGTATGGTCTCGTGTTTTCCAACGTCTTAGATTAGCACTAAGTTCGTCACGAGCAAATTGTTTGACATGCACCATTTCATGAGCTAAGGTAGATAACCAGTTTCCATAAAGGCAGCAATCAATGTAAAAGTTACGCCTATTAAGAGATTCACAGAATCCTTCAGCTGAGTCAGCAATTAACAACTTATGATGGAATTTGAGTCCAATATTGATATGAAGTCGTGAGATACCAAGTTGTCTAGAAAAAGACTCTATAGCTAATAAAGCATATGTTTGTAGTCCAACGTCAACTTTACCACCTCGTGGCCCTGTCATATCAACCATCATGAGCAGAGTGCCTCACAAAGTGCTTCTGCCCCATCGTCGCCTTCCAACAGTTGGTGAAGTTGTTCAGTAACTTCTTCGCCTTCTGCAAACAGCATTAACTCAGCAGCCAATATTGCAGCTTGTTCACGAGTTAATTGGATGTGGCCTTGATCTCTCCATGGTGGAGTTAATTGAATGCATGTTCCTCGGTCTTGACCGCCAAAGAAGCGTGTCTGCATGATGTCTGTTGTTGGGACGTTTCTCAAATCAGTACTCATTTCTATTTACCTTTTCATATTTGATGGGTATATTGTAACACAACATGATCATTTTGTCAACAACTATTGTCGTTTGTCTTAGATCATTTTGTTATAAGAATATAACCATTATAACTAAAAGTATTGCTATCGTGAACGCGTATGCGTACATGAACTCAAGTGACTTGATAACCAGCTTCACTGCAAACACCATTGCGAAGGCTAGTGCTAAAAGATAGACTATGGCCGCCATTAGTAGTTAGATTGCATACCTACTGGGTTTAGATTAAGCTCCGACACGTCAAACTTATCATCAGAATAGATGTCAAATTTCTTGTTTGATTTGGCTAGCTTGTTAGCAGCACGCTCGTTCTTTGCTTGAGCTTTCATAGTGTTGAACTTTTCGTGAGAAGCTTCTCTATCCATCTGCTTCTTAATTTTCTTAAGTTCACGCATTACCATATTAAAAGATTTCTTACTCATATTATGCTACCTTCTTTTTAAAATATTCGTTAATGTACATGTCGACAATACCAGATGTTCCACCAATGTGCCAGATATAATCTGGATTACTCATTGCTTCACGACCACCATCGTAGTCTTTCCAGTTGTAAATGGTAAAGGGACGTATTGCATTATGATCTTCGTCGAGAATATTCATATCCCACTCAACATCAACTTTACCGTCACCAGAAGGTGTAGTGCATTGCGGCTCACCAAAGACTTTAACTAACTCTTCGTAAGAAGCTTTAAGATAGCCTTGTAGTGATGTTGACACGAATTTGCTTCTTTCTTCAATTTTGTAATTCATAATATGTTTTGCCTTTATTTAATTTATGAGTATATTATATCATATCAAAAGGTGTTTGTCAACTGTTATTGTCGATTATTTTAATCTTTTTTAAAGTAAATTGATCTGGTCAATCCACCGAAGATGTAGATGAAATACAGAAAGAACGGTGTAGCGAGTGATAAACGTATTGTATCAGAAGTTGCACCAACCAGTTCTCCAATGCCGATGAAGGCTGAGATGATTCCAATTATTGCCAACACTGTGGCTATTCCAAATCCAAAATCTTTGGCTGCGTTATATAGTTTAGTTTTCATTTAAACTCCTTGCGTCATGTGTGAGTACGTATCATCACATTCATTTATATTAACACCGCACGTACAGGTGTTTTCTTCTTCGATACTTGGAGCGCCGACCATTGATCTGATCTGTGCTTCGTTATATCTTTGCTTTCCATCTCTGACTGACGTAGCAGCCAAAAGTTCGTAAGTTTCTTTATCCATATTTTCTCCTATGCAGCGTGTAATACTCTGCCGTCTTCAACTATAAGCCAAACATGTTGCCATGGTTCGCAGCAACCTGATACTCCGATTGCAGAGTTGTCACAACCTCTACCATCTGACCAGATGCACAATCTGATATCATCAAACATATCTACAGTGAAAGTAGCTTCTTCGTACATTACGCCACTATCCCAGTGAGCACCAGCATATTCAAAATCTATCGTTTCAGGTCGTACCACCATGTGGTCTTCACCGAGCTCATTAATAAATGCTCTAACCCATTTACCGTCTTGAATATATTCTACTCTGTCACCCAATTCTATCATATCATTTCGCATTTGTTTTGCCTTTGTTTAATTTATAAGTATATTATATCATATCAAAAGGTGTTTGTCAACACTTATTTTCATTTATTTTCAATTTGATACAAAATCATCAGCCATTGGAAAGACTTCTGATATACATTTAGCTACTTCAATTGCGATATCCATATGCTCAAGTTGTGTACCATTGCCACTCCTGAGCTCAATAAAATGAATCCAAGAACGAAGGGTACCATTAATATACATACGAGATACGGTGTTGCCTTCTGGAAGTATTGCACGTGCTTGCTCCTTAGCGATACCATTTTCGATCGCCCAAGTGTATAGCTTTTGAGTCTGGCGGATGTATTCCATTTGTTTCATGCGCCAATCTTCTGCTACTCTTCGTTGTTTTTCGTCTGTCATATCAATTGGGATACTGTTCTGACGATTCTTTGTGTCTTGTAGTCTTGCTTCTCTAACCTCAAAGTTTAGATCAGCAGTAGGGTCTGCATATCGTTGGCTGAACTCTTGGAACGAGAA
>Ga0209192_10003069_pt1 | contig 11469 bp, 4 predicted proteins | sample ArcticOcean_MG_C_11_FD_187433 | JGI IMG/M metagenome (GOLD analysis project Ga0209192, IMG submission 187433) | Marine microbial communities from western Arctic Ocean - ArcticOcean_MG_CB2_154 (SPAdes) (version 2) | ecosystem: Environmental > Aquatic > Marine > Oceanic | place: Arctic Ocean... | reverse complement strand
GATTTGGATGGAAATAGATTGGTAAGTGATAGTTCTAGGGTTGTAATTACGAATAATGAGGTTGGTTTTTACGGAGGATTAGAGAAGAAATTTATAGAGAATAAGCTAAAGCTTAACCTAACAGGAAGAGTTGATAAGAATGAAAATTTTGATTTTCTTTTTAGTCCTGCAGCGAGTTTAGTGTATTCACCAAATAAAAATAGGGTCTTTAGACTTACTTTTTCCTCAGCGGTTAGAAATCCTACACTAGCTGATCAATATTTATTCTATGATGTAGGTAGAGCTATTCTCCTTGGAAACATAGATGGTAGATTTGAGGAAGGAAAGGATTCTTTGTTCACATTAGAAAGCTTTGCCGAATATAGAAATACTACCTCTTTAGCAGAAGGGTTAAATAAACTAGAGTACTATAACCTGGATAAAATTAGGCCAGAAAAGGCGAAGACCATAGAGGTAGGTTACCGTGGAACCCATTTTGAAAGGCTCTATGTAGACATGGGGTATTACCTTACTTTCTACAATGATTTTATTGGGTATAATATAGGTTTAAATGGAAAGTTTGACCAAGCCAATGGTTTTCCTGATGGAGGCTTGCAAGTTTTTAGAGTGGCTTCTAATTCTCTAGAGACAGTAACGACCCAAGGGTATAGCATAGGATTGAATTACTATTTTAAAAAGTATTCATTAAGTGGAAACTATTCATGGAATAAGTTAACTAGCTCTAATGAAGACCCTATAATACCAGCTTTTAATACTCCCGAGCATAAATTCAATCTTGGGTTTTCTGGAAGAGAATTAGTGTTATTCGACAAAATAAAGAACGTAGGCTTTGGTGTAAATTATAAATGGATTCAAGGGTTTACTTTTGAAGGATCCCCTCAATTTACGGGGTTTATACCTACTTATGATATGGTAGATGCGCAAGTTAATTACACAGTTCCCAAATGGAATTGTACCTTTAAGGTTGGAGGCTCGAATTTATTTGGGTTAATGCCCTTATTTACAAATGAAAACACTATAAATAGAATTGAAGATAATAATGTATTAGACAATAGAAATGTACAAGTATACGGAGGCCCCCAAATAGGAAGATTAGCTTACTTTTCTATCCTATATGATTTTAACCATAAAAATAAATAATCAACAAATAAAAATAAAATGAAGAGAACTTTACAAATTTTACTTTCGGGAATCTTGGTTTGTACGATCCAGTTAGGTTTCGCACAAACTAGATACCTTGATGAGGTATTCACAGATGAGGAAATAATGACGACTACGGTTACATTCGGTACAAACATTGACTTCATGACTTCTGATTTTTCAGACCCAACCACCTTTGGGCCTAATATATTTGAACTTCAAGTCGCAGCTGCGACTCCAGGTGTTGAGATTCCAGCCGCTTACTTTGATCCAGCTGATGAATCTACTGCTGTGAAGGTTACTAATGTAGATATGGATGTTTATGAGCCAATCCAAGATAATGATGATGTAACAGAAAGGCCAGTAATGATTTATATCCATACAGGAAACTTTTTACCTCCACCTCTAAATGGATCTCCTAATGGTAGAAAGAATGATTTAGCTGCTGTAGAATTATGCCAGCAATGGGCTAAAAGAGGTTACGTAGCTATCTCTGTAGATTACAGGTTAGGATGGAACCCTATAGCAGAGACTGTTCAGGAAAGAACAGGAACATTATTAAATGCTGTTTATAGAGCTATTCATGATGTGAAGCATGGTGTAAGATATTTAAGAAGAGATGCAGCAGCGGATAATACTTTCGGAATAGATGAAAGTAAAATTGTGCTTTACGGGCAAGGTTCTGGAGGATATGTTTCTCAGGCATATACTACACTGGATAATCCTTCTGTAGAGTTATTCTTGGAGAAATTCAGACCTGATCCATTCGATGCAACGGTATCATACGTAGATACCCTTACAGTAGGTAACCCAGAAGGCCTAGATGGCCAACTTACACTGTATCAAAATCCAGATAATATGACATCAGAAGTTCATATGTCTGTAAATGCAGGTGGAGCTTTAGCTGATGAATCATGGCTAGAAGCTGGAGATGTTCCTATGGTTGCTTTTCATGCTGTAAGAGACGATTTCGCACCATTTACAGAGGGAACAGTAATTGTGCCTACTACTAATGAGCCAGTAGTAGATGTAATGGGAAGTAACTTCTTTATTCAGAAAGCTAACGATTTAGGGAATAATGATGTTTTTGCTTCTATTCCTAGTGGTGATGTTTATACAGATGCTGCTAGAGCTCTTTATGGAACTAGTCATGAAGTTTCATTTGGTGAGACAGAGACTGTAAACACTGCAGAAGGATTATATCCAATAGTACTTCCATTAGCTGCTTACCTAAGTAATCAAGCTTCTCCATGGGAATGGTGGGATCCAATGTCTCCATTGGCTACAACAGTCGTAGGGATGATAGGAGATACTCCTATTACAGCTCATATGGCTAGTTTAGGTTCTAACCCAGACATGTCTGAAGCCAAAGGATTATCTTATTTAGATACTATCCAAGGATATTTATTACCTAGAGTTATGTGTGCATTAGATTTAGAGGGAGCTGCCTGTTCTACAGAGGATAGTGTAAATGAGATAAAAGAAAACAATAGTCTGGTTGTTTATCCTAACCCGGCATCTGATGTTGTGTTTTTAGAAGGAGAAGAGAATATTTTATCTGTTGCTGTATATGACATAACAGGTAAACTAGTTGATTCTTTAGTAGGGAAGTCTGGAAACAGATTAGAAGTTTCTATGACAGGTTACACTCCTGGATATTATTCATTCCAAGTGAGAACTGCTTCTGGTATTTCTACAGAGAGAGTAATAAAGAAATAAGAATAGATCAAACTATAAAAAAAAGGGAGGCCAGACGGCCTCCCTTTTTTGTTTTAGACATTTCTATAGATATTAGTTGGTCACTTTTACCCTAACTTCTATCCAATAAGGTGTTTTCTTAGTATTAGCATACAATAGAATCTTTCTATACTGCCAGCCAAATTTTCCTTTTGTATCTAATGAGATATTAATTTCGCCCTTTTCTCCAGGCAGAATAGGAGCCTTCGGGTAAACAGCTTTGGTGCAATCACACTCTACTTCATACTTGGAGATTACCAGAGGTAACTTACCCTTGTTTTCAAAAGTAAACACGTGCTCTAGTTGAGTACCTTCATGTACCTCTTCGAACTTATGAATTCTTTCATCAAAAGAAAACTCCGCATACTGTCCTAAAACAATAGCGGAGTTTAATATCATGATAAAAGCTGCTATAGCTTTTATAGTCATATTTTTTAGTTGTTTACTGGAGCTCCAGAATCTTGAAGAACAGGTGTTCCACTTGAAGCCGCTAAAACAGTTCCTTTAATTCTTACCGTTTTTGTAGGGTCATTAACAGCGTTAGACGTAATAGTCACAGACTTGTTAATTGGTCCAGTTCTTTTAGTGTCATACTTTACTTTAACAGATGAAGTTTCACCTGGAGCTATAGGAGCTTTCTCACACTGAGGGACAGTACATCCACAAGAACCTTTACATCTAGAAATAATAAGAGGCTCAGTTCCGATATTCGTTACTGTAAACTCACATGTTCCGTCACCACCATTTTCTATATCACCGTAATCATGAACATCTTTATCCAACTCGATAGCTGGTCCAGTAATTAACTCTTGAGCTTGAACCCCAAAGCTGAATGCAAGTATCAACCCTAATCCTAAAATTAACTTTTTCATTTTCGTATTATTTTATTAGTTTTTAAATTCTATTTTACCTTTCAAAGATATGTGTAAAGTCCTTAATAGGTTACCATTTTAACAAGACATTAACACACGTTTTTTGGATTATCCAACTATCATGCCTTTTATAGTCACTATTTTTTCTGGCTCGTATACAGAGTTACTGAAAATGGTCACGTTCTTAGAAAAAGAACCTACTCTATTGGAGTCGTACCTAACTTTTATAGTAGTAGACGATTTGGGGGGTATTGGTGTTTTAGAACATAGGGGAGTAGTGCATCCGCAGGACCCTTTGCATTTAGATATTATGAGCGGTGCGGTTCCCCGATTCGTAACCTCAAATTCACAGAATATAAACGAGCCTTTTTCTGTTTGTGCTACCTCTCCGAAATCATAAACGTCTGCATCTAATTCTATGGCAGCTTGATTAACGTAAAGGGGTGGTTGGGAATTTACTAGTATTGTAACGCTTAGGAGCATAAATAATAAGGTCTACTTTATTTTAAATAAGTTTTATATATTTAAGCCAAGAGTACACTACGGCATGGATAAAGGTCAAGAATTAAGAGGGCTTTAAGCTTTTTAACGATAAATTAAACGAATAACGAAAGGTTAAATTATCTTACAATAGTTACCGAACCGTAGATTTTATCGGCAGCTACTCTGTTTTCTATATCCTTACTAGAGTATTTAAGCAAGTAGTTGTATACTCCTAAAGGAACGAAGTGGTTTCCATTTTGATGATCACCTTGCCAAAAGGCGTCTGGATCTTTAGATTGGAAAACAACTTCTCCCCATCTATTAAAGATGAATAACTCGTATTCTACGAAGTCACAGTCATGTGCTACGTAAAAGACATCATTAATGTTATCGGAGTCGGCTGTAAATGCGTTAGGAATATAAATAGTACAGCTACAATCTGTAAGTGCTAGGTCATACTCATATATAAATGCCCCACAGGCGTTCTGCACATTGGCAGTGTATATGCCAGGTTCCGAAACGATAATTTCATCTCCCTCTGTTCCATCACTCCAAGTTACATTGCCGTTTTCTTCAGGAAGGTTGATAGTCCTTGTACTGCCTATACATAGGTCTAATTCAGTTTCAGGAATAAAAGGAATTTCGTGAACATGAATTACTATCGTGTCAGAGGCAGAACAATTCAGCGAGGTTACCTCTACCCAGTATTCACCTTCTTCAGAGAATGTTTCATCTTCTTCAGATGAACCAGTACTCCAGGTGATGATAAAGTCATCTGCTATTCCTGCAAGAGAGGCTACAAATGATTGTCCTTCACAGATAGAGATGCTTTCAGGTAGAAGAACTTGTGGGTCAATATATTCTAAATATGTGAATATAAGTGAGTCACACCCTGAAGTGGTACTTAATGAGTCCACAAATCGATTGTTTGGTTCGTCAAAATAGATTCCTAAATCAGGAAGAGGTGCTCCTTCACAAACAGTCATGCTTAAATCAGTACTTACGTTTTGATTCACAGTGAGTAGTGTAGTTACCGTAGAGTCGCATCCGTTAACAGAGGGGTAAACATCCGTATATATTCCAGTAGAGGTGTAAGAAGAAGAACCTTCAATATAAGTTTCTCCAGCACAGATATTAACTGTGTTAGATGAGCTCTCAAGTGGGTGAACTGTTAGATTAGTTATGACAATAGAGTCGCACCCTTGAGCTGAGGAGTACACGTCAGTGTAAAGTCCTGTAGCAGTATATTCTGCCGTATCTTCATAATAAGTTTCACCTTCACATATAGCTACTGAATTAGTGGAGGTAGATATTTCCAACACCGTTAATTCTGTTGTAACTATTGAGTCACATCCAAGTATGGTTTGATAAATATCAGTGTAAGTTCCGTCTGAGGAATAATTGGAAGTTCCTTCACTATAAGTCTCACCTTCACAGATGGTTATTACGTTAGTGAAATATTCTATTGGTAGAACGGTAAGGTTGGTAATGACTAAGCTGTCACATCCAGTACTGGTGGTATATGTGGCGTTATAGATGCCAGATTCTGTATATATATCGACACCTTCGTTATACGCTTGTCCCTCACAAATAGTCGCTAGTACTGTATTAGTTATGAAATCACTTATTACTAGAATAGTAATTACCAATGAGTCGCATCCTTCAGCTGTCTGATAGCTTTCTGTATAAGTCCCCGCTGCTTCGTATGTAGAAGTTCCCTCGGTAAATGTGCTTCCTAAACATATTTCTACATTGTTAGTCTGTTCGATTTCGGGAAGTACTGTAAGGTTCGTTACCACTAGAGAATCACATCCATCTATATCTTGGTAAACATCTTCGTATGTTCCTGTAACTGAATAGACCGATGTTCCTTCAGAATAACTACCTCCAGCACAAATTTCCACATCATTACTAGAAATATCAGTATCAAGTATAAGTAATTCTGTAATTACTAAGGAGTCACATCCACTGGCTGATGTGTAAATATTCTCATACGTTCCAGAGATATCATAAGTAGAGGTGCCCTCATCATATACTTCTCCTGCGCATAATACTATGAAATTAGGGGAAATGAAGGCTTCATTTATTACTAGAACAGTTGTTACTAGGCTATCACAACCTAATAGACTTGTATATAAATCAGTATAGGTGCCTGTTTCATCATAGATTGATGTTCCTTCAGAATAAGATTCTCCAGCACATAAAGAAATGTCATTGGTAGTAGCGAGAACATCTACTACTGTTAATTCAGTAATGACCGTAGAATCACACCCTAATGTGGTAGTGTAAATGTCAGTATAAGTTCCAGTTTGGTTATAGATAGAGGATCCTTCAGTATAAGACTCTCCATCACAAATGGTAATAGTATTCGTTATAGTCGGAGATGGATTAACTGTTAGAATAGTAGTAACAGTAGAGTCTGTACCTAAAACAGAAGTATATAAATCTAAATAAGTACCGCTATTAATGTATTCAGATGTTCCTTCTAAATAGATGTCTCCATCACATATACTAAGCGTATTTGTGACATCATAGCTAGCGTTTACCGTGAGAATAGTAGTTATGGTAGAATCACACACAAATATGTTTTCATATACATCTAAATAGGAGCCAGATTCAGTGTATTCATTATCTCCTTCGAAGTAAACTTCTCCATCTGTTATAGTAACGAAATTAGTGAAGTCGTGAATCTCATTCACGCCTACTATTGTCGTGACAGTGGAGTCACATCCATTTATTGTTTGGTAAAGATCGAAATATGTTCCTTCGGCAGAATACACATTGCCTCCTTCAGTATAAGTTTCTCCTTCACATAGCGTAATTGTTACCAGCGTTTGCGCTTCAGGATTAATCGTTAAATCTGTAGTTACTGTAGAATCACATCCTTGAACTGAAATGTATGAATCTGTATAAATCCCTGTAACATCATAAGTAGAAATTCCTTCGGTGTATGATTCTCCCTCACATAGTTCTATAACATTAGTACTAGTTATTACTTGGTCTATACTAAGTATTGTAGTTACGGTGGAGTCACATCCATTCACAGAAACATATATATCGTTATAGGAACCAGCTATCGAATATTCAGATGTTCCCTCGAAGTATGAAGTTCCTTCACATATAGATATGTTATTAGTGGTAAACTCAAGAGGAATTATGCTCAGGCTTGTTGTAACCGTTGAGTCACACCCATTTGCAGAAGCGTAAAGGTCAGTGTATGTTCCCGCAGCAGTGTATTCCGAAGCCTGTTCAAAGTAAGAGTCACCATCACATATGGAAACATCGTTGGTAGTGAATTGGTCTATGCAGCAGTTTATAACCGTTAAGTTGGTAGTCACTACAGAATCACACCCAAGAGAAGAAATGTAAGTGTCATCGTAAGTTCCCGCAACAGTATAAACTGAAGTTCCTTCAGTATGAGATTCTCCATCACAAATTTCCACATCTACAGAAACAGAGAATTGAGTATCTACGGTCAGGATTGTAGTAATGATAGAATCACATCCATTGACAGAAGCGTACATATCTGTATACGTTCCAGCTGCAGTATAATCCGAAGTACCTTCAGTATACGTTCCACCTTCACAAATAGTAGGAGAGTTGGTAGCAGCAAATACTGGATTCACTGTAAGAACAGTAGTTACTGTAGAATCACATCCATCTACTGAAGCGTAAAGATCTGTATAGGTTCCTGCAGCAGTGTATTCCGAAGCCTGTTCAAAGTAAGAGTCACCATCACATATGGAAACATCGGTTGAAGAGAATTGGTCTATGCAGCAGTTGGTAACTGTTAAGTTGGTAGTCACTACAGAATCACAACCTAGCGTAGAAACATAAGTATCATCATAACTTCCAGCCAAGGTATAAACTGAAGTACCTTCAGTATGAGATTCCCCATCACAAATTTCCACATCTACAGAAACAGAGAACTGAGTATCTACGGTCAGGATTGTAGTAATGATAGAATCACATCCATTGACAGAAGCGTACATATCTGTATACGTTCCAGCCGCGGTATAATCCGAAGTACCTTCAGTATACGTTCCACCTTCACAAATAGTAGGCGAGTTGGTAATAGCAAATACTGGATTCACTGTAAGAACCGTAGTCACCGTAGAATCACATCCATCTACAGAAGCATAAAGGTCCGTGTAAGTACCCGCAGCAGTGTATTCCGAAGCCTGTTCAAAGTAAGAGTCACCATCACATATGAAAACATCGTTGGCAGTGAATTGGTCTATGCAGCAGTTGATAACCGTTAAGTTGGTAGTCACTACAGAATCACAACCCAGCGTAGAAACATACGTATCATCATAAGTTCCAGCCACAGTATAAATGGAAGCACCTTCAGTGTGGGAATCTCCGTCACAAATCTCTACATCTACAGAAACGGAGAACTGAGTATCTACTGTCAGAATGGTAGTAATAACAGAATCACACCCATTCACAGAAGAGTACATATACGTATACGTTCCAGCAGTCGTGTAATCTGAAGCACCTTCAGAATACGTTCCACCTTCACAAATAGTAGGAGAGTTGGTAGTAGCAAATACAGGATTCACTGTAAGAACAGTAGTCACCGTAGAATCACATCCATCTATTGAAGCGTAAAGATCTGTATAGGTTCCTGCAGCAGTGTATTCCGAAGCCTGTTCAAAGTAAGAGTCACCATCACATATGGAAACATCGGTAACGGTATTATAATCTGGATGAACGATTAGTTCTGTAATGATAACAGAATCACAACCCAAAGCTGTTTGGTAAGTGTCGGTATAAGTTCCTGTAGCATTATAAATCGAAGATCCTTCTATGTATGTTTCTCCTTCACACATTGCAACGCTTACAGTGCTTTCAAAAGTTTCTCCTACAGATAAAACCGTAGTAACTATACTGTCACAACCAAGAGTGCTGATGTATAAGTCTGTATATGTTCCTGTAGCATCATAAATCGAACTTCCTTCAGTGTAAATTTCACCAGCACAAATGTTGATGTTATTGGTTACTTCATACTGAGAGTCGACACTTAGAATAGTGGTAATAATAGAATCACAGCCGCTTATTGTGGTGTAAGTATCTGTGTAAACGCCTTCTTCGGTGTATTCGCTAGTGCCTTCGAAATAAGCGCCTCCTACACAAATGCTCGATGTATTGGTTATATCATAGATAGGATTCACAGTAAGAACAGTAGTTACTGTAGAATCGCATCCTGCTGCAGAAGTATATGCATCTGTAAATACTCCGCTTGCTGAATAAACAGAAGAACCTTCTGAATAAGTATCTCCATCGCAAATCTCCACTGTATTAGTGACGTCCAGTAATGGATTCACAGTAAGAATGGTGGTAATAATAGAATCACAGCCGTTTATAGAAGTGTACATATCGGTATACGTTCCAGCAGTAGTATAGTCTGAAGCACCTTCAGTATATGTTTCACTGTCACAAATAGTAGGAGAGTTGGTAGTGCTGTATTCTGGGTTTACAGTTAATACGGTAGTTACCACAGAATCACACCCTAAACTAGACGTGTAAGAATCGGTAAACACTCCAGAGACAGAATAAACAGAAGCACCCTCGGTGTAATCATCACCATCACAGATAAATACATCATTAGAAATGCTGTAAATAGGATTTAAGGTTAGCTCAGTAATGATGGTAGAATCACAACCTAATATAGATTGGTAAATGTCTGTGTATGTTCCAGAAGCATCGTAAATCGAAGTTCCTTCTATATAAGTTTCTCCTTCGCATATAGATACAGTATTGGTAAATTCGAAATCCTCACTAACGGCCAGGATGGTAGTTACCACAGAATCACACCCAATAGTGCTAGGATAAGTATTCTCGTATGTTCCAGAGGTATTGTAAACAGTAGTTCCTTCTGTATAAGATTCTCCTTCGCAGATGTTCACTGTATTGGTAACTTCAAACTGTGAAGCCACAGATAAGATAGTGGTTACGGTAGAATCACATCCATTTATGCTTGAATAGACATCTATAAAGGTTCCAGGTTCTGTGTATGTGTTGGTTCCTTCCTCATAAACTCCTCCTTCGCATATACTTGGAGAATTCGTAACACTATAAACAGGGGCTACTGTAAGAATCGTAGTTACGATAGAGTCGCATCCGTTTACTGTGGAGTATAAGTCGGTATAAACACCTTGATCAACATAAGCTGAAATTCCTTCTATGTAAGTTTCTCCATCACAGATAGTGATTGTATTGGTCTGCGTTGCAACGCTAAACACTTCTAATACCGTGATGATAATAGAATCACAGCCGTTTGCTGTGAGGTAAACATCTGTATAGGTTCCAGTGGTAGTATAAAAAGAAGTTCCTTCGATGTGCGTTTCCCCATCACAAATAGCTACTTGATTAGTGCTAGCATAAACTGGATTCACTGTGAGTTCTGTGGTTACAATAGAATCACATCCTTGAACAGAAGTGTAAACATCTTGATAGCTTCCAGTGGTCATGTAATCACTAGCTCCTTCTTCATAAACATCGCCTTGACAAATAGAAACAGAATTGGTTACGCTTAGAATTGGGTTTACTGTTAGAAGAGTAGTGATAGTAGAGTCACATCCATTTATAGAAAGGTAATCATCTGTATAAGTTCCAGAAGTGGAATAATCGCTAGTTCCTTCTGAGTAGGTTTCACCTTCGCAAATAGTAATAGAATTAGTAGCAGTAAATTCAGGATTAACTGTAAGAATGGTAGTTACTGTAGAATCACATCCATTCACTGTAAGATATTCATCAGTGTAAGTTCCATTGGTGTTGTAAATACTAGTTCCTTCTGTATACGTTTCTCCCTCACAAATAGAGATGCTATTGGTCACAACTGCTACTGGGTTTACTGTTAGGATTGTGGTAATTATAGAGTCACATCCGTTTACAGTGAGGTAATTATCTGTGTAATTTCCAGAAGCGTTATAATCAGAAGTTCCTTCAGAATAAGTTTCCCCTTGGCATATTACTGGTTCATTGCTAATGTCAAACGTAAGGTTGACAGTAAGAATCGTAGTAACCACAGAGTCGCATCCAGCAGCTGATGTGTAAACGTCTTCATAAACTCCAGAAGTAGTGTAAGTAGAAGGCCCTTCTGTATGGGTTTCTCCATTACAGATGCTAGTATTTATGGTGTTTAAAACCACAGGAATCACAGTAATAGTAGTGGTCACCGTAGAATCACATCCAAGAACAGAAGGATAAACATTCACCACATCTTGCGCAGTCG
>Ga0209192_10003055_pt1 | contig 11510 bp, 10 predicted proteins | sample ArcticOcean_MG_C_11_FD_187433 | JGI IMG/M metagenome (GOLD analysis project Ga0209192, IMG submission 187433) | Marine microbial communities from western Arctic Ocean - ArcticOcean_MG_CB2_154 (SPAdes) (version 2) | ecosystem: Environmental > Aquatic > Marine > Oceanic | place: Arctic Ocean... | reverse complement strand
ATATTTCAATAACTAATTCAGTAGGTGTAAATATTTCACCTGTTTTCTTTACACGGTCTGACATTCTGTCTATACCAGACATATAACCATGTTTATCAGATAGTTCTTTTATTTTATCCCACATATGATTCAATATACTCAATCTCATCTTTTGTTAAGTTTAATTCTTTGTTTACTTTGTCGTTAGTCCAAGAAACATCTAAATCTAAAGCAGGTAAAGTTCTAATTCTGCCTGTAGTAAATGCCGCTGGCATACCTTTTCTAGTTCTATTATTACCACCACTTAATACATTTAACATAAATTTATATATTGTTGTTGTAAATAATTCTACTAAATTATTATGTTGTTTTTCGTCTTTTACATGTATAGCAATAACATTTTGAGAATATCCATCAACATCTTTTGATAAAAACATTTTAGGATTCATACCACCTCTTTGAGCAAAGACAGTTAAATATTTTCCTGTGTTTGTTTTTAATGATTTGTTAGAATATATGACAACAGGTCCTTCTTTTAAAACTCTATCAATATATCTAAATGTATGTAAAGATGTTTTCTCTTTAGACAAGTTTACTGTATCACTTGTTGATACGTTACCTTTACCTGAATATACATTAAATATATTTTGATTTTTATTATTTTCAATAATTTTATTAAATAATGTTATTTCATCTGATAAAAAATGTTTTACTTTTTTATTACCACCATCAGCAACCCAATAAACAGGATTAACAATAGAAGCGCCAGCAAAAGTATCAAGTGGTATATTTTCTATTTGTGATAAACCTTTTTCATTCAATTGATTTCTCATATTTTCAAATCTACCACCGGTCATAAAAGAACCAGGAGTTATCATAGCGACAGTATCACCATGTTTCAATGCCCATTCGGCATGTTCTTGATATACACTTACACCACCTTTACCTTTGTTACCTTTACTGAATGGTGGGTTACCTACTATTAAATCGAAATACATATTTTTTGCTTCCTTACTTGGTTTGTTTATATACTTAATACCTACGTTTTCCCATAGTTTAGAAAAACCACTTTCGTTTATAACTGTTATGTTTTTTTTTGGTACATCTAATTCTAAAAGAGCAGAAACTTCCCAACCCATAGCAGAACCAGCAACAGCAATTTTTAAGTTCTTTAAATTTTTAACTTTCTTTAATTTTTTTAACCACAATTTTTTTTCTGTTGACTCAACAAGACCAAGTTCTGGAAACTCACCGATAGATGTTAGTTCTTGGAATTTATTTAGGTCACCTGATTTAATTATGTTATTTGTACTCGCAACAATAGAATCAAATTGTATTTCTGGAATACCATTAATGTCTAATGCTTTAATAACATGTTTCTTATTAATACCATATATTTTTTCAAACTTAGGAGAAGAAATATTTTGTAAACATGTTCTATATGTATTGCCTTTCGAAATCATGGTAACCATTGAAACAGTGTTACATAACATTTCCATCTTTTTAGTTAAAATATAACTATCACTTTGTTTTTTAGCGGCACTTTTATTTTTTGTATTATTAGTGATAAAGTTTTTTGCTTTAGGTAATTGTGTATCTTCTTTTATTTTCTTTTTTTTACCAACATTGATTGATAAGAAATTAGCTAACAATTCTGGATTGTTTAAGATGTTTTCTGGTTTAGATAAAGCAAGAGCAACTTTTGCTAAAATTTTACTTGAAGACATTTCCTCAAGCAATTTATCAGGTTCAATTTTAACTACATTACCCAATAGACCAGTAGTTAGAATAGACACATTGTTTGTTAAAATTTTATTTGCCTTTTGTATTGATACCTTGTTATTCGCTGAATACTGAGCAGCCTCTATTGTTAGTAAGTTTGTGATCAAAGTATCTCTGTTAGGATCCATAGAATAAGTCACAATATGACCAAGTTCTTTATCAGTTTCTCCATCCCATAATTTACCAGGCGTCAATGGTCTACTAATTCTTTGTTGAGTAGGGTCTTCCCCACCTTTGTCATAACAAATCAAGGTTGCTTGTATTTCTGAAATAGAAAATGATCTACTACCCATTGTATTTGAGATAATAATCAGACCTCTTTTTCCTTCTCTTTTAGTTAAGTTAATTTGTTGTCTAACATAGTCTTGTGCTTTCGCATTTGTTGTATGACCACTATGTAAAACAACAAAGTTATAATATTTTTTTAATTTTTCTGATTTAAGACAAATATTTTTGAAATCGTCCATCGCATTAATACCACCACTACCAAACATCATAATACAATTTACAGTTTGTTTCATTGGGTTTGATAATGCTAAATTCTTATAGTTTAGATTATCCTCTTCCGATTCTGATAAAGTGCCTTCCATAAAATTCACAGCAAAGTTTTCTGATTTATAAGGGTTTTCCCAAAATTTAGTCCAAGAAAAGTAATCTTCTTTAGTCAATTTACTGACATACTCATCTGTATCAGATAGAGTCATCTTTAATGCTCGTCTTTTGATAATGTTGTCTTCGGACTGTTCTAGTTCCATATAGGTTGATGTAAATACACCATCAATACTTTCAGCGCCAGTGACCATTCTAGGCATGTTTGTACCCGACATTGTATTCACACAGAATTTACCAGTATTATTTTTAGGTATAAGATATTCTAATACCTCTCTTTTCTTTGGTGTCCAAGCAGCAAAGTCGCCCTCATCAACACAAATATATTTGTCACCGTTTGGAATATTTCTTAAAAATTTAAAATACTTCTTATTTTTAGCAAAAAGAGAAACCGTCACAAAAACTCTTTTGCCTTGTGAGAATGCTTTTTTTATATCTTTCTCATAGTCAGGATTTTCATGTGTTGTGATATACTCTATATCTTTAAAATCTCTAAATCTAGCAATATCAGCTCTAAAAGATGTATGAGTAGATAATACAGCAGATGGTCCCATCATAATTTTTTTATTTATTTTGTTAAAGTAATGTAATTCTTCGGTAGTTTTACCAAATCTTGGACACAAATTACTAACATGGTCTACTCTTTCAGAGTTAGAAGAATTATAATTTTCTAATCTTTCGTTGATTATTCTTTCTTGAGCTTTTCTTAAAATAAGTTTTTCATTAGCAGAAGCACCAAAAGAGATAATTACATCTTGTAGGTATTGGTGAACTTCTTCGACAGTATTTCCTGGAATTAGAAAAAACTCTTTTCCTTGACCATCTAATATTGGGTTACCATCTTTATCCTTTGCTGGTCTTAAACCTCTACGTTTAAGCTCATTGTGAATCACAAAGTCACGCTTAATATTATTTTTTGATACACCCCATGTTCCAACAACAATTTTCTTATCACTTTCACCAGTACCACCTTGTTGGGACATTCTCAGTTTACCAGATTCATCAATAGTAAGACCCTCATCTAAACCTTGTGCGGTATCACCAACTTTTGTTTTAATGTATCCAGGGGTTAAATCAACACCTTTAAGACGTTGATTTTCTTGTCTTAATTCATTATTTTTTACAGCGTCTGGATAACAATAAGAATATATAACCAAATCATCTTTTAGGTATTTCTCTTTAGACCAATTTTTTATATACATTAAGCAGCCTTCTTTAATAACTTATTAAATCTAGTTCTACATTTTTCAACTTCAATGTTTCCCTCTTTTACTTCATCAATTAATTTTTGAAGATGTTTATTGTAAGTTTCTAATGTCCAATAAGTCTTTGAAGGGAATTTTTGATTTTTCTTTATTCTTACTTCTTCTCTTTGAAGACCATTAAGACCTTTTTTCATATATTCAGATAAAGAATCAGTGGAATATGAAAGAGATTCTTTATTATGTTTGTATCTACTAACACAAGATTCTTTCTCCCATTGTTTTTCAACAACAGCTTCTTTCTTTGTTAGTTCAAAAAACTTAACAAAATAATCACATTGCTCAACTAATGTTTCTTTGATATCTTCGTCAGTACAACCTGTGTTTGCTAGCAAACTGTAATCAAAACATATTTTGGTATAAGATTTTGTGTCATAGTCGATTTCGATCATATATGGAGCTATGTGTTGATTAAATTCTTCATAGTTAGCCCAAAAATTGTTATCTGATTGGTTATCCATTATAGGAAATACTACCTCAGCAGTATCTTTATCATAATTTAATATTTTATAGTTTTTAGTCATAGTGTTTTCCTTTTTGTTGTTTTTGTTTTTCATACGTATATCCTATCATACTTTTGATTAAAAGTCAAGCCTTATTTTGTCTTATTTCCTATATGGTCTAGCAAATTTATTTTTATATTCATTTATCTCATATTGAATATATCCTAAAGGAAGACTAGTTATAGCAACTCTATTTTCCTGAGGTAATGCTAAAATTAGTTCGTGTATTTTTGATAAGGTTTTTTTAACATCTGATTTATTAGATGTAAGTATATCTCTCAAATTATTATAAGAATTAATTTGATCTGTCTTACTAGGATAATGACCTAGTTTTGTTAATTTATTATATTTTTTAGTCATAGTGTTTCCTTTTTATTGTTTTTGTTTTTCATAGGTATATAATATCACATCCACGGTAGGAGTCAAGCGCTAAAAATCGTTGGGAGGTAAGGGTTTTTCGTTAGTGAAGGGGGAGTTTTACTGTTTCCAGAGGGATTTACTCGTTCCTGGTCTAAATTGTGGTATTATTATAACCAACTTTTGCTATATAATAACTATCAACTATATCTGATATAGGGTTGGTAACCTTTACTGTATCAAATACTTTCTTTAGGTCTGTGTTTGTTTCTTTAGAAAAGGATTCATACATCATATCTTTATCAGCATTACCTTTTCCAGTGGCACCTTTCTTTACTACACTAGGAACAACGGTCTCATAGTCTATCGTCATCTGTTGTAGTCTATACTTTAGAATACCACAGTTCTCTGCTATCTGGAATATACCTCTTCCTTTTGATCCAAAGGAATATCCCTCTATGTAAACTAGTTGTTGTGTGTGTATGGTGTCCTCTATCAGTTCATATACCCAATCGGATATTTGACTAAATCGTCTAATAGGTGTGTCGTATTCTTTGTGTTCAAATCCAGTAATATTTTTCGCCATGGCACCAATATACTTCTTCTTACTTGTCAAGTAATAAAACTTACTTTTTTCAAATACAAAATCAGTTGTGATACAAATAGCAGGACTTGTTAAACTATAATCAATTCCAATTATCGTCTTCGGTTTCGTTTGTCCAGATTGTGTCTTCATCATTATTAGGTACTTCCTCTACTTCATGTCCACAAAATGGACAAGTCAATGGTTCAAGGTCTTGTACCTCAATATCCCATTGTATATAGTATTTAGTCTCACAACTGGAACAGGTTTTTTCTCTTTTTTCTATCATTATAATTTAAAGGATTTAAATTGATCTTTTTTAACGTCTTGTTTTATTCCACCAATAACATAACTTTCTATTTCTGTTTCTTGTGGAGCATTCTGTGTTGATCTACTGTTTAACCAATGATCTGTCCATGGTAATGGATTAGTTTTTTGGTCATAAGCAGGTGTTAGTTGTATGCCTTTCATTCTTCTATTTGCCGTAAACTCTACAAATTGATGCAACAGTTTTTCTGATAGACCTATCATAGAACCTTTAGAGAACAGATAGGTTGCCCAACGTTTCTCTTCCTGTACTGCCTCATCATACATATTATATACTTCTTTTTCTGTTTCTTTTATAATCTTTAGAAAGTCTTTATCGTTTTCATAATCTTTCCAATTATTAATAACTCTTTGTGACATTGCCAAGTGTTGACTTTCGTCTCTAGCAATAAATGAAATGATCTTAGCAGAACCCTCTAGTTTCTTTAATTCACCAAAGGCAAAACTACAAGCAAATGATACATAAAATCTTAAACCCTCTAGTATGTTTACTGATACCATAGCAAGATATAATTTTTTCTTTAGTTCATACATATCAACTTTAGACTTATCTAGTGTCCATTGGTAACCCATTTTGATAAGGTCATCATAAGTTTTTGTAACTGAATTTGCTCTCTTTTCTATCTTTTCATCTTTTATAATAGTATCAAATACTTCACCTGGTTGTGAGTATAAATTTTTAATGATGTATGTATAACTTCTACTATGTATTGTCTCCATAAAGTCCCATGCTACAATGGCACCTTCTAACTCTGGTAATGATACAAAAGGTAAAAATGCTAAACACGGACCTCTACCTTGAACACTGTCTAACATAGTCTGATACTTTAGATTAGATGTAAAGATAAACTTTTGTTCTTCTCTTAAATCTAGGTAATCGTTTCTGTCTTTTTGTAAAGATACTTCTTCAGGTCTCCAAAAATAACCTAACTGTTGTTGTGTTAACTTATCAAATATAGGATACTTCATTGTGTCGTATCTTTGTATTTGTAAATCTTCACCAAAAAACATAGGTTGTTTTGTGAAATCTACTGTTTTACTTTTGTTTAATACTGATTTTGCCATAGTAGTTTATTTAGTCCTTTATTAAATTGAACAAGAGTCACAGTTCTCTGGATCCTCATCTTCGATTATTGGTTCTTCCGGTACATTATCTTTAAAACCAATTGGGTGTGCTGGTTCGTCAATATCTTTTTTAGCGTCATATGTGTTTTGATAATAACTTGTTTTCCAACCTAATCTATAAGTTGTTAATAAGTCTTGTGCCATTACAGATACAGGAACCTGATTGTCTTCGTAGTTCTCTGGATTGTATGACCAATTACCTGATATTGCCTGATCGAAATACTTTTGCATTACGGCAACCACATTTATATATCCCTCATTCGACTTCATGTCCCATAATAAAGTGTAATTATTTTTTAGTCTTTTGTAATCAGGCACCACTTGTTTTAATGGACCTTTTTTACTTTTCTTAACACTTAAATAATCTCTAGGTGGTTCAATACCATTAGTAGCATTAGATACCACACTAGAGGATTCAGATGGCATTTGAGCCGATAAAGTGCTATGTCGTAGACCCGACTCTTTGATTTCTTTCCTCAACCACTCCCAATCGTAAGATAGATTTCTGGTTACAACCTCATCTACCTCTTTCTTGTAAGTGTCTATTGGTAAGATACCATCAGAATATTTTGTTTTATGAAAGTAATCACATTGACCTTTTTCTTTTGCCAATTCATTACTTGCCTTTAATAGATAATATTGAAACGCCTCTGTAAGTTTATCAACTTGACGCCATGCTAATTTTTGGTCATATGTATAACCTTTTTTAGCAAGATAGTGAGCAAGGCCAATATAACCTATACCTAAACTTCTTCTCGCCTTTGTAGATATTTCGGCAGCTTTAACAGGATATTGTTGATGATCTATAATTTCATCTAAACTTCTTACTGCTAACTCACATAAACTTTCTAGTTCGTCTCTCTTATCTATTGTTCCTACATTGATGGCAGATAGAATACACAAGGCAATCTCTCCGTCACCATCTATATGGTCGATAGGATCAGTAGGTAATGTAATCTCCTGACAAAGGTTAGACATTCTAATCAAGTCTTTAAATGATGAGTGAGTATTACAGTGGTCTATATTCATTATATAAATTCTACCTGTTTCTGCTCTCTCTTTTAGAATACTACCAAATAATTGTTGTGCTGATATTTTTGTTTTACTTACACTTGTTTTTCTTTCAGCTTTTATATACAGATCGTCAAACTCTGGTGTTCCCCATGCCTCATATAGTTCAGGCACTTCATGTGGTGAGAATAAAGTTATTTCTTCTTCGTTGATAAATCTTTCATAGAATAGTTTTGATAATTGAATTGAATAATCTAATTTTCTAACTCTGTTATCCTCTGTACCTTTATTGTTTTTAAGAACAATAATATCTTCTATCTCTTGGTGCCAAATAGGAAAATGAACAGTAGCAGAACCGCCTCTAACTCCGTTTTGAGTACAACATTTAACTGTTGCTTCAAACTTTTTAAGGAAAGGAATAACGCCGGTGTGTTGTACTTCACCTCCTCGTATCCTCGCATTGATACCTCGTATTCTACCAGCATTAATACCAATGCCAGCCCTTTGTGCAACATACCTTCCAATAGCCATATCGCTAGAAAAAATACTGTCCAAAGTGTCATCAACATCAACCAGAACACAACTAGCATACTGTTTAAGTGGAGTTCTAACACCTGCCATAACCGGAGTTGGAATATTAATTTTGAATTGTGAAATTGCGTCATAGTATTTTTTAACATAAGTCATTCTCTTTTCTTTTGAATATTGAGAAAATACCGTAGCAGCGATCATCATATACATCATTTGAGGTGTTTCAAATACATTGTTATTTGATCTATCTTGTACTAAATATTTGTCTATTACTTGTCTTAATCCGGCATATGTAAAAGTATAATCTCTTTCATGGTTAATCCAGTTTTCCATTCTATCGAAATCTTTTTTATCATACCATTTTAAAATATTTTCATCATATACTTTTATCTCTACACCTTTTTTTACATGGTCGTAAATGTGTGGGTGATCCCAAAGTTTGTCTATAACTTGTTTTCTTAATGAGTATAGTAACAATCTGGCTGCCACATATTGGTAGTTTGGATTGTCTAGTGAAATTAAATCAGCTGCTGACTTAATTAGAATTTGTTGTATGTCGTCTGTTGTCATTCCATCATAGAATTGTAGACCACTATTCATTTCAACTTGACTTGATGATACACCTTTTATATCTTCAACGGCATACTCTACCATATCATGTATCTTGTCTATATTAAGGGGTTCTTTTCCTCTTACACCTCGTTTTACTACGTTTATTTCCTGCTTATCTACCATGTATTTCCCCTTTTATATTTTTTTCCAATGATTTAGTTGTGTAAGAGCACTCAACTTTGAGTGAGTGTTATTACTTATAATATCAGAAATCTCTTGTTTTGTCAACCCTGCAACAATCATGTCGTTGATGTCTTTATGACGCATGTCGCCTGGCCATATAACTATATTAAATTCTTGTTCTATCACTTTACTCATTCTATTAACAATTTCTCTATTACGAGGTTCGTTGTCGAATATATAGGTGACCTGATCATTAGGAAGTTTATCTTTTAAAACTAAATCAGCACCACCGGCAGCTAAACAGTTATCTACAAATAAACTATCAATAGGTCCTTCGACAATATAAATCTCACGTTGAAAGTTAACTCTTTCTAAACCATAAACCTTTTGTTTATCTTCGTCTAATTTAATTGTTATGTATTTTGGTTGTTCATTACCAAAGGCACGACCTTGAAAGGCAAAGAATTCACCCTTTGTATCGTAAAAAGGTATTACTAGTCGTGGTTGATCTTTAGTAACTTTGTATGTATTAGGTTTAACCCTATTAACTAAGGTCATAAACTTTTCAGACAAATATAATATATCAAAATACTTTTCAGGTATTTTTCTATTCACACAATATAATCTAGCAGGGTGATCTGCTGGCAGACCACTAATCTTTTTTAAACTGTCTAGTAGAGTTGGGTCTTTAAACTTTACAGGTTCAAATTCAAACTCTGGTTTCGGTGTCGCTGGTGCCGATTTCTTATATCTCTCTAAAAGGTATTCTTCATACATCTTAGGATCAATTTCTTTTATGAAATTTGATAAACTTTGTCCTTGTCCGCAGTTGTGACATTTAAAGAACATGTCATTTTTAACTCTGTAAAAATATGCTCTTGCCTTTGTTTTGGACTTTTGTGAGTCTCCACAATGAGGACATCTAAAGTTGAATAGGTAATCAGTCTTCTTTTTAAACTGACCTAATCTACTTGAAATATTTGTAATAAATTTTAAATCTATATAACTTGACATAACAGACTATAATATAACACAAGTTGATCAAAAAGTCAAGTCTAGGACAACATACTTACTATATAAGTAAAGTTCTTTGATAGTATCCATCCAACGACAACGGAACCACCTAGGATTAACCATTTCCACTTTTCTAACATACTAACACGGTCTCCGATATCGTTTCGGATAGTCTTAATTTCACATAGTAATCGTTTTTCGGATAGTTCTATACTGGCAGTTAGGTCTTTTTGAATATGAGTTATCTCATCTTGTCTTGCTTTTAACTTATCAAATAGTATATCATCTACTTGTTCTTGTCTTTGTATTTTTTCTTCATGGACTGCCAACATAGATTTGATAGAAGTAGAAACATCTGTAAGTTTATCAATCGCCGTATCTAAACGACTTTGAATACTTGTTGAGTTTTCTATATCTTTACGTAAGGATTCTAATTGAACCCTTATATCTGTGTGTTGATTGTCTGACATGTCTTACTATTTAGTTGGTTAATATAAGTTTATTTTTCCTATTTAGGTGTACGCCGATATAACGTCTTTATACTATTTTAACTTATCAGTAACCTATCTATATTTATTCTTATGCTGATCTTAGCATTGACTTCATCATGTGGATTCTTCTCATTTTATACAGTTTAATCAATGTTTTCTTTCTTCTTCGTTCTTTTTGTTTCTTTATTCTTAACCAATGTAAATTCAGTAAATATAATTTAAGTTTCTTCTTGTTTCTTATTATTTTCGTTAGTGTTCTTCTTAACTTCTTTTGTTGAAGTAGTGTCATAACCCTCCGTCTATAAAATTATACTTAAATATTTAGGACAATTTAAATTTAATTCTCCATGACCCATTCTAAATGTATAAATAAGTATATGACGACTGTATATCATAAACACCACACAATTAAATTTGTTAAAGGAAAGCGTATAAGAACAGAGACTTTGACAAAACTCACCGTAAAACAACACGCAAAAGAACACAAACGATTATATGAACAAGGTGGTCACCTTGAGGATTATGTCGCATACAAAGCGTTATCAGGACAAATTGGTAAAGAAGAAATATTATTGTTGAGGGCAAAAATAGGTGCATCACAACCTGGTAAATTAAACCCTATGTATGGAAAAAATCATTCCGAAAAAACTAGAGCGCAAATGTCTAAAAAAAGAAAAGGCGTAAAGTTAAGTGCGTCTCATGTAGCGAATATAATTGAAGCGAGAAAGAAACAAACCAATCTAGGTATTCACAAACACGTTGGTCCTTGTCCAAGATGTGGAAAAACAGGTATGAATGGTGGCGCTCTTTGGTGGCATTTAAACGCTAAACAAAAGTGTAAATCTTTATAAGTTCTTCTTTTCCCTTAACCTTTATCTCACCTATACTCTTTGTTTTAATTGTGTCTGGTAATTGTTCTTGTGTGTGTGATGACCAGATAGTCTTGTTCTCTAAATGTTGATGTCTTCCAGCAGTCGCTTCTAGTCTTGCCGCTAAATTAACGGCGTCACCAATAACAGAATAGTCAAGTCTTGTTTCAGAACCCATGTTGCCGACAATCGCTATTCCACTATTGACACCTGTTCCAACATTGATGTCTGGTAATCCTCGTTCTTTATATAATTTTTTTAGTTCTATAACTTTTTGTTCAACTTCATAAGCAGTCTTAATCGCCATTTCAGCGTGGTTCTTCATATCTAAT
>Ga0209192_10003053_pt1 | contig 11514 bp, 10 predicted proteins | sample ArcticOcean_MG_C_11_FD_187433 | JGI IMG/M metagenome (GOLD analysis project Ga0209192, IMG submission 187433) | Marine microbial communities from western Arctic Ocean - ArcticOcean_MG_CB2_154 (SPAdes) (version 2) | ecosystem: Environmental > Aquatic > Marine > Oceanic | place: Arctic Ocean... | reverse complement strand
TATATAAGCGGGACAAAATCCCTCTATTAATAAATTTCCCAAAAGGAAAAAAATGATTAAAAATACACAAAAAAAATACACTAAAGTGAAAAATAAACCCTTAGTTAGCGCAAATCATAATAATCAAAAGTTAACTAAAGATAATAAACATAGTCTAGCTGATAATAAGTCATTCCACCGCTCACTTGAAGCATTTTCAGACTGCGTTTAGACTAAAGCGTCCTAGAAAATAACCTAAGACACATCTGGTAGCAAATAATCGCCAATTCAGGATCGTATCTTTCACCCTCATCCCTCATAAAAGCATGCTGGGCATTAAATTCATGCCAACTAAATAAAATACTTGTTTCCAATAATTTATTATGAATGTCTATTCTAGCATTAGTGGGAATATGATTATCTTGCTTTCCCCAAATCATTAATAGCTCACCAGTAATATCATTTAAGCGATCCATAGAATGTTGCTTGGGCTTATTTGGTATTGTATTCGTATGCAAATCAGTTGCGTAAAAACATACTGTTGCCTTTACCTTAGGATTTAGAGCTGCACGAAAAGCAAGGTGGCCTCCTATACAAAATCCCATAGCTCCTATATTACCATTTGCCCAACTTTGCTTTAACACCCAATCAATCATCGCCTGGTTATCTGAATCATAAGACTGCACATCCTTAGCTTCCTTATCAGCGTTTCCTTTCTCCCTACCCGCATCATCATAATTAAGAATCGTACCAATAGAATTTAATTCATGAAATACCTCGGGAACCAAAACAACATACCCGTGACTTGCAATAATTTTTGCGGCTCTTTCTATAGGTCCTGTTTGCTGAAATATTTCCGAATAAAACAAAATAGTAGGAAATTTTCCTTGCTGTATCGGACGGTGGGCGAATGTTCTCATAACGCCTGTAGGTGTTTCTAGATCAAAATATTCTGATTTAATTAACATGATTACCTTTAAGATAGAATGCGCTTATTTTATTTTAATTTTTTTAATAACTAACATCTTGGCCTGTAGGGCTAATTACTATTAAGTTACTCCAACTTTATTCTTGATTCAAGCCTAATTTTTTTTTATTTCGACACAATTCTTATATAAAGTTCCACTGTCATCTTTTACTAAAATGCCAGCAGGTTCTTTGACTAGAGTTGTTACTCCGTTTGAGTATAAATTTTCATTATCTAATAGTACTAATTTTAAGTGCCTTTTTGGATAAATAAGCCACAAGGCTGTTTCGTCATCGATGTACTTTATGAAAAAAAATTTATTTTCATCACAATAATAACTTACAGAATCCTCCGGGGCTGGATCCACCTCAGAATAATCAGTAGCTAATATATCTGACATTGAGTCCATTTTTAAAGAACATCCCACTAAAGATAATAAAAAAATTAGCAACAAGAAATGGTATATTTTATTCATCAATTTCTATTATTAATGTTTCATCTAGTGATAAAGTTAACTTTTTATATTGTTGCATTTCTTTCTTCATATCACTCTTTTTAGCTATCTTATATAAATATAGATAGGACTCCGTATGTCTTTTATTTTGTTTGATGATTTTTTTAAACACTTTTTGGGCAGAAGTTAAGTTATTTAAATAGTATTGAGAAAGTGCGTAATAAAAATTTGATTCATCAGAATCAGGTTCATGCGCTAACCAGTTTTGTGAAATATTTTCGAGCTTTCCCCACATTTTATTTTTTATTGGTCCAGCAACTTGCATGAAGAAAGGTTGGCTTTCTTCAGGGTTATCCCAGAAAGGTCTTTCTGACTGAGTTGTCACTGAAATTTCATCTCCATTTTTTAGCATACTCTTAATCATTTCAACTGACATACTAAAATAATAAGCTTTACCCCTTGGGTTTAAATAAACAGTGGTAATGCCCAAAAGCTCACCCTTATCATTAAATAACCCTCCACCGCTGGCTCCCATCGTAAATGAGGCGGAAGATTGTATTACTTTAAATCCATTAAAGTTAAATATTCCTTTAATATTTCCAAATGAAGATTGCGGTCTAGTGCTGTTTCCACCATAGCTTTTGGTAAAAACATTTGTCTCATATTCTAAGTTTTTAGTGGTTCCAAGGAATGCCGGCTTCAATTCCGTGTATTTAAATTTTAAAATACATAAATCATTTTTCCAGTTAGCTATTAACGCTTCCGGAGGGTAACTCACGCCATATTTCTCAACATGAACCCCTTGAGCATCAGCGATTACATGGCAATTTGTCACTATATAATCTTTTGCAACCACAACACCAGATCCGACCCCGTGATTACCATCTTTATTGGCAACATGCACTTTAACAATTGACGGATTGGTACTAAACAGAACTGTTGTTGTTGGAGCTGATTGAAGATTTAAAGCTACTAATACTGAAATAACGAAAAGTAATATTTTGGACATAAACTTAACTATTAAAAAAAAATTTCAATTTTAAATTAACCACATTTACTTTCACCACAAGATAAACAGGTGAGACATCCGTCCATCATAATCGAGGCCTTAATTTGACATTTATTACAGAGTTGCGCATCTTTTGGAAATCCATTTTCATCTAAACCATTAGGATTTTTTTCTGAATACTCTCTTTTCTTTTCTTCTACCAAAGCTTCTTGGGCATCATCGAGTACCTTTGGTTTTAGCATCCCTATACTTTCAAGATGCTGTTCAACAACCTGCCCTAACTCAGCGACTAAACTGGGAATAAATTTACCACCTTTTTTATAATAGCCGCCACTTGGATCAAAGACACTTTCAAGCTCTTCTACTAAAAAGGTTATGTCTCCACCTTTTCTAAAAACTGCTGACATCACTCTAGTTAAAGCAACAATCCACTGGAAATGTTCCATGTTTTTTGAATTAATGAAAATTTCAAATGGCCTACGATGCTCTTGCTCTGTACCTTCATTCATTACCACATCATTAATAGTAATATAAAGTGCATGCTCTGTAACAGGTGTTTTAACTTTATATGTAGACCCAGTAATTTTATCAGGCCTGCCTAGAGGCTCGCCTAATTGAACGACTTTTGCTTTGGGTGCTATTAATTTTTCTTCATCTTTTTTATCAACAAGCCCATACCCTACAATTTTTTTATCAATTTTTATTGCCATCGTATTATTATTCCTAGAATTTTCCGTAATATCCCTCTTTTAAAGCATCATAGAGATTTGCAGCTGAATGTTTTTCTCCATCATACTCAATTTCCTCATTGCCCTTGGCCTCAATAACGCCACCGTCATCCAAAGTAAACTTGTATGTCGTACTTTCTAAATCTTTCTCGGTGACTAAAACTCCTTGAAATGCTTCTGGATTAAACCTAAAGGTAGTGCAGCCTTTAAGCCCCTTCTCATATGCATATAAATAAATCTGCTTAAAATCTTCATAATTATAATCAGTTGGGACATTAATTGTTTTAGATATTGAGCTATCAATCCATTTTTGGGCAGCTGCCTGGATATCAACATGAGCTTTAGCCTGGATTGAAGATGAATCGATAAAATAATCAGGTAATTTCTCATCATCTTTTTCTGAAAATGGCATAGCCTTTTGATTAATTAAATGACGATATGCCAATAGTTCAAATGAAAAAACATCGACTTTTTCTTTACTTTTTTTACCCTCTCTAATTACATTACGACTGTAATGGTGTGCAAAAGAAGGCTCAATACCATTACTTGCATTGTTAGCCAGAGACAACGAAATAGTTCCTGTGGGAGCAATAGAGCTGTGATGGGTAAACCTTAACCCATCCTTTGAAACTTGATCTTGTAACTCTTTTGAAAACTGCTGCATATACCTACTATAACGACCAAGTAAAACTCTGCCTTTTACAATATCGCCTAATTTAATTCCGTCTTTTATCATTTCTGGTCGCGCTGCTAACATCTCAACAGTCACTTCAAAATTTTCATCCATAATTGGGGCGGGCCCTTTTTCTTTTGCTAGCTCCAATCCTACCTGCCAACCTATATCAGCCAAAACACGAGTAACTTCTTCAGTAAACTTTAAAGACTCATCATCGCCATAAGTAATTTGCATCATACTTAGTGCTGAGCCTAGTCCAAGATAGCCCATCCCATGGCGCCTTTTTCTTGCTATCTCATCTCTTTGTTTATCTAAGGGAAGCCCGTTTATTTCAACAACATTATCGAGCATCCTGGTAAATATTCTTACTACTTCCTTATATTTATCCCAGTCAAAATACGCACCCTCAGTAAATGGAAGTTTGACAAATTTAGTTAAATTAATTGATCCAAGTAAGCAAGCGCCGTAGGGTGGAAGTGGCTGTTCACCGCAAGGGTTTGTCGCTCTGATATTCTCACAAAACCAGTTATTGTTCATCTCATTAACTCGATCTATTAGAATAAAACCCGGCTCAGCATAATCATAAGTAGACGCCATAATAATGTCCCAAAGTCGCCTCGCCTTAAGAATTTTGTAAACACGACATGCAACCTTGCCAGCATCAATTCCTTTTGACTGAGTTAAATATTTATCTTTTACAGGCCAATCCCTCCAAACCACCTGATCTTCATTCTTTAGATCTAACTTATCTTCTTTCGCCTCTTTTGCTGTTACAGGAAAAGCAACTTTCCAATCTTTATCAGATTTTACTGCTTCCATAAATTCTGTAGTTATAAGACAAGACAGGTTAAATTGGCGAAGCCTTCCATCCTCCCTTTTAGCTTTAATAAAATCAGTTACATCAGGATGCGCTATATCAAAAGTCGCCATTTGAGCTCCTCTTCGGCCACCGGCACTGGAAACTGTGAAGCACATTTTGTCGTAAATATCCATAAAGGATAAAGGTCCGCTTGTATAAGCTCCTGCTCCAGCAACAAATGCGCCCTTAGGTCTTAAAGTTGAATATTCATACCCAATTCCGCATCCTGCTTTTAGCGTTAAACCTGCCTCATGCACTTTATCTAAAATATCCGTCATGCTATCTTGAATAACCCCAGAAACAGTACAATTTATTGTACTTGTTGCGGGTTTGTGCTCAAGTGCCCCTGCGTTAGAGGTAATTCTCCCTGCTGGGATTGCCCCATTTTTCAGCGCCCATACAAATTTCTTACCCCAAACATCTCTGTCCTTTGGTAATTCAACCTCTGCTAATGCTTTTGCAACACGAAGATATGTATCATTTATATCTTGATCAATGAATTCATCTTGCTTTGATTTAAGTCGATACTTCTTATCCCAAATGTCTAGTGAAACTGATTGAAATGGAATTTTTTTTGCCTCTTCAGGCTCCTCGTAACTATCTTCAGATGGTACTACTTCAAGCATGCAATTTCTCCCTAATTTTGTACGCTGCATCTAGATTTTTATTAAAAAACATATTTCAATGAAAAACACTACATGTTGTACTTTCATGAAAATAATATCACTTGGTTGTGGTTGGTCAAGCTCTTTTTTTATAAAAATTTGATGCTTTTTAATTTTTTTTGAGCGAATAAAAGAATTATTCAATTAAAACAATAGCTTCTAATTTTAAATTAAAATTCAAATTAAATTACTATTATGAGAAAATCATTTTATGCCTTTATTTATATATAAATTTATAATTTATCTTTTATTGCCTCTTGCAATATTGAAGCTTATTTATAGGGGGCTAAAAAACCCAGATTATCTTCTTCATTGGGGGGAAAGGTTTGCCATCTTCCCCAAAAATAAAGAACATGAGTGGGAGGGGAAAACTACTGTTTGGTTTCATTGTGTTTCAGTTGGAGAAACTAAAGCAATAAACACGTTAATTAGTAATTTAATTAAAAAATACCCAAAAATAAATTTTTTAATTAGTCATGGCACTCCAACTGGAAGAAATGTAGATCTTCCTAAGAGTTCTAAAATTCATAGGTGCTATTTACCCTATGATACTGGCTACGCAGCAAAAAGATTTATTGAATTTTACAAGCCTAGGTTAGGGCTTCTTATAGAAAAAGAGCTTTGGCCTAATTTAATCAATCAGTGCAATATTCATGATGTGCCGATTACACTTATTAGCGGAAGGATGTCTGATGAATCATTAAAAAAATATTTTTTATGTAAGAGTGTCTACGCTAAATTACTCGGACAGCTTGATGGCATTCATGTTCAATACAAGGATGATAAAAAAAACTTTAGGAAACTTACCAAAGCCCCAATAAATATTATGGGAAACCTTAAGCTTGATGTCAGGCCTCCAAAAAATATAATTAATAGAATAAAAATACTTAAATCACAATTAAAGATAAAAAATCAGTTTGTTATTTTAGCGAGTAGTACAAGAAAAGGAGAGGAGGAGGAAATAATTAATCTAATCTCGAACTTAAATCTAAAAAAATGCGTCTTAATTATTGTTCCAAGACATCCAGAGCGGTTTAATATCGTTGCAAAAATATTTGAAAAAAGAAAAATTTCTTACCTGAGAAGAAGTACACATAAATCCTTTACCAAAACTCCAGAATACATATTGGGTGATTCTATGGGGGAGCTTTATGAGTATTATGGGTTAGCAAATCTTGCCATTATTGGCGGTAGTATCTTAGATTATGGGTGTCAGAATCCGATAGAATCTTTATCAATGCAAGTGCCAACAGCTGTAGGACCATCAATATATAATTTCAAAGATATAATTGAAGCCGCTGAAATTGAAGGAACACTTACTAGATTTAGTAAAATTAAAGACTTAGAAAAAATTATAGATAAATTATTAAAATATAAAATAAAAAAGAATTCAACCAGTGAAAAAAATTCAAAAAAATTATTAAGCCAGACTAAAAAAACAACACAAGCCGTTGAGAACATAATCAGTCAATATTTTTAATCAGACTAGCAACTGATTTAAAGGCTTCATTTTCTGAGGATTTAAGCCATTCAAATACTACTGATTCTGTATTGGTAATAATACAACCAGCATACCTTAATCGATTTAAAGCATTTTGTTTGTTAGTAATATTTCTAGAAACAACTGCATCCTCTATTATAAAAACTTCTTTACCTGCATTTAACAAACCCATTGCAGTTTGTAAAACACATATGTGAGTTTCCATGCCAGCTAAAAATACCTGTGGCCTAGTTCTTATTATATATCTATTAAAAATTGGATCATCAGTGCAAGCAAAGACTTTTTTTTCAACATAACTTGCATCAGACAAAAAAGGCTTCATCTTCTCTAAGGTTGAGCCCAAACCTTTTGGATATTGCTCTGTATATATTTGCGGAATATCTAAGTTAACTGCAAGAGTAACTAATAATTCTGTGCGACGGATAATTTTATTTATGACTTCCTGGGGCATAGCGGAAGCTAATTTTTCTTGCATATCAATTAGAACAAACTGGCTCTTTTCATGTAAAGCGATCATCTTTATTCCACGATTAAGTATTTGTTAATATTAACAATGTCTGTTTTAGAAAGCATGCCGACAGATTGCTTTAGTTTAACTTGGTTTATTAAATAATTATAACGCGCTTTTAACATTTCTTTTTCAGCATCAAAAAAAACTTGCTGCGCTCTCAAAACATCAACGCTATTTCTGAGTCCAACCTTAAAACCCAAATTAGTTGAGTCGAGAGTAATTTCTGCACTTAATAATGCTTGTTGGTATGCATCAATTTCTGCAAAATTTGATTGTAGATTCAAATAATTTTCTCTTACCTCGAGTTCAATTTGGCGACGCAAATACTCTTCATCTTCTTTTATTTTAAGCTTTAATAACCTTCCCTCCCTTACTCTTGAGCTGGCATATCCTCCAGAATAGATAGGTATATTAACTTCTAACCCAATGGTATCCGAAAAGGATCTAACCCCCTTATTCGCAACACTCCCATATGGGTACCCTCCTTTATCCCAATCCCTGGATCTCCTAGCCATTGCATCTATAGTTGGGTAACGGTCACCGGACCTTATGTCAATTTCTCGATCAGCAATTTGGACCTCATCTTCTTTAATTTGAAGTTCAAGGCTGTTTTCTAAAGCCATACTCACCCATTCATCAGCCTGGTTTTCTAATTTTGTAAAAGTTATAACTGAATTCAGGGGCTTAAGTCTTCCAGGGAGTATCCCAGTAATGCTTTCAATCTGCCTTTTTTTAATCTTCAATTCTTGTATAGCGTCAATTTTATCAATTTTAAGAAGGGCTTCTTTTGTTTTTGCTTCATTAACATCGGTAATTGATATTAGCCCCAACTCAAAACGAGTCTCTGCCTCTGCTAATTGAGCTTGAATAGCTGAATATTGTGCTTGTAAAAGCTTAATTTCATCCATAGCCATTAATGTTTCAAAATAAACATTAGAAACACGAAAAATCAAATTTTGTTGTGCTTTAATTAGCTGTTTATCGCTCAGGCTGGATTGAATTAGATTTTGCTTATATTTTGCGTAGCTTGCATAATTGAAAATAGGTTGAGTAATGGTGACTCCGTAATCATAACTTTCATAGTTTGCAGAAGTGCCACTCAATAAATCATTATTAATGCCACTAGTTAATATTTTTCTTTTGTTATCGTTTTGACCATAACTAGCATCAATATTTATATTAGGCAGAAAAAGTGAAAGCCCTTGATCTATAAGCTCCTTCGTAGATTGATTCTGAATTCTGGCAGAGGACAATAGGGCGTCATTAAGAACAGCTTCCTCATAGACCGTTAATAAATCTTTTTTTTCATCGGCATAAATAGAAGAAGATAAAATCAAAAAGCCCAGAAAATATAAGCAATTAAAATTAACAAGTAATGTTTTGTTTTTCATAGTTTATTTGTACTTTTATTAAACTTGATTATAGCTGAGTCACACATAGAGACACGAAGCAATTTAATTAATTCGAATTATTAATCTATAAGATGCAAACAAACCCTATAATCATGCTTGCGCAAACAATGATTATCTAGTAATTTAGTAACTAATTGCTAGGGGTCTATTTACAGTTTTACATAAATAGTGAGAAAAACCCTTTGAACCTGATGTGGATAATACCATCGTAGGAAAGCACTCTGTCGCTTCTTACGTAAAAAAAATAAGGAGTAACAGAAATGAATACTACAGATAAAGCACTTAAAAAAAATTTAGATCAATTCATAGGTAAAGATGCACAGCTTGACGAAGATGCGCTAAAGCCATTCGCTAATTCAAAAAAAGTTTATATTCAAGGTTCAACTCCAGATATACAGGTTCCTTTTAGAGAGATTAGTATTTCAGACACGCCGTCAGAGTTTGGCGCGGAGAAGAATGCACCTGTCTTAGTATACGATACATCAGGCCCTTATACTGACCCAAAATATGCCATTAATATCCAAGATGGGTTGCCTCCTTTAAAAACAAAATGGATTGAAGATCGCAAGGATACCGAGATATTAGACGGGCCTACATCAGTTTATGGACAACAAAGAAAAGAAGATCCTGAGCTTGAAAAAATGCGCTTTAACCTTTTACGTAAACCAAGAAGGGCAAAACCAGGTAAGAATGTATCCCAGATGCATTATGCCAAAAAAGGGATTATTACCCCGGAAATGGAATATATTGCCATTAGAGAAAATCAACGAAGAGAAGGTTTATCAGATGTAATCCAAACCCAGCATCCAGGACAAAATCATGGCGCACAAATTCCAAATAAAATTACGCCTGAATTTGTAAGAGATGAGGTTGCTAAAGGCCGTGCAATTATTCCTACTAATATTAACCACCCAGAGTCAGAGCCTATGATTATTGGACGAAATTTTTTAGTTAAGATTAATGCAAATATTGGTAACTCAGCATTAGGCTCAAGCATTAGTGAAGAAGTTGAAAAAATGGTATGGGGAACCCGATGGGGGGCTGACAATGTCATGGACCTTTCAACTGGGAAAAATATTCACGAAACTCGAGAATGGATTATAAGAAATAGTCCTGTTCCTATTGGTACAGTTCCTATTTACCAAGCATTAGAAAAAGTTAATGGTAAGGCTGAAGATTTAACCTGGGAAATATTTAAAGACACACTTATTGAACAAGCTGAGCAAGGCGTTGATTATTTTACTATTCATGCAGGCGTTAAATTGGCTTACATTCCGATGACGGCAAAACGGATGACAGGTATTGTAAGTCGGGGTGGATCTATCATGGCTAGTTGGTGTCTCGCTCATCATGAAGAATCTTTCCTGTACACACATTTTGAAGAAATATGTGAAATTATGAAAGCTTACGATGTCAGTTTTAGTTTGGGTGATGGGCTGCGTCCAGGTTCTATTTATGATGCAAATGATGAAGCACAATTCGCTGAATTAAAAACTTTAGGTGAGTTAACTAAAGTTGCTTGGAAGCACGATGTTCAAGTAATGATTGAAGGTCCTGGTCATGTCCCTATGCATTTAATCAAAGAAAATATGGAGCTCCAGTTGGAGCACTGTGATGAAGCTCCTTTTTATACACTAGGACCTTTGACTACAGATATTGCTCCAGGTTACGATCATATTACCTCTGGAATTGGTGCAGCTATGATTGGATGGTATGGATGCGCAATGTTATGTTATGTTACGCCAAAAGAGCATCTAGGACTGCCCGAGAAGGAAGATGTTCGGGTTGGAATAATTACCTATAAAATTGCAGCTCATGCAGCAGACTTAGCCAAAGGTCACCCAGGCGCTCAAATTCGAGACAATGCTTTATCTAAAGCACGATTTGAATTTAGGTGGAATGATCAGTTTAATCTTGGCCTCGACCCAGAAAAAGCAAAAGAATTTCATGATGAAACCTTGCCGCAAGAGGGTGCTAAACAAGCGCATTTCTGCTCTATGTGTGGGCCGCATTTCTGCTCTATGAAAATCTCACAGGATGTAAGAGATTACGCCAAAAATAAGGGTTTTACAAATCAAGAGGCACTTAAACAAGGGATGCAAGAAAAATCGATTGAGTTTGTAAAAAAAGGCTCAAAAGTTTATCAAAAAGTATAATTAAATAATGGATTTTTATCTTTTATGGGTTGCTTTCTTATTAGGTATTGTTGAGGGAGTAACAGAATTTCTTCCTGTAAGTTCAACTGGTCATTTAATAATTGGCGCAGAGCTTTTGGGTTACACGGACCCCTCCAGTAAAGTATTCGAAATATTTATTCAACTAGGTGCAATTCTAGCTGTGGTAGTAGAGTATAGAACAAAGATTTTAGATACTTTTATTGGCATTCAGACAGACAAAACTGCTCAAGCTTTTACGAAAAATCTGCTTATCGCTTTTATCCCAGCAGCAGTATTAGGCTTCTTTTTTCATAGTCTAATTAAACTATATCTATTTAACCCAATAGTAGTTGGAATCGCATTAATAATCGGTGGAATTATTATGATCGCCATTGAGAAAAAATTAACCAACAGGCCTAAGGTTAATGTTGATAAAATCAGTAACAAACAAGCTTTGATTGTTGGATTATCTCAGTGTTTTTCTTTAATTCCAGGAATATCTAGAGCAGCCTCAACAATCATGGGTGGCATGATAGCCGGGCTAGATAGAAAAACTGCAACTGAATTTTCTTTTTTCTTAGCTATTCCGATTATTTT
>Ga0209192_10003045_pt1 | contig 11535 bp, 8 predicted proteins | sample ArcticOcean_MG_C_11_FD_187433 | JGI IMG/M metagenome (GOLD analysis project Ga0209192, IMG submission 187433) | Marine microbial communities from western Arctic Ocean - ArcticOcean_MG_CB2_154 (SPAdes) (version 2) | ecosystem: Environmental > Aquatic > Marine > Oceanic | place: Arctic Ocean... | reverse complement strand
GTTGATAGGAAGAATTGAGCCAGGTGTCCAGGCCCCAGTTACTGAATCAGAGGCAGTTAGTGCTTTGAGCGCCGATGCAATGTCTCCAGCAAGTGAGGTTTCGGTAAACCCTGCTGCCAAAAAGCTTGCAGAAGAAAATCAACTTGATATCACTAAAGTACAAGGATCGGGAAAAGATGGCCGTATTCTTAAAGAAGACGTGCAAGCTGTTTTGAATTCCCTAACTATTCCTGCCCCCGCAACCCCAACTCAACCAGCTATTTCGTTAGCGGTAAGCCCTGGTGACCGGGTTGAGAAGCGGGTTCCTATGACTCGCTTAAGAGCCACCGTTGCTAAGCGATTATTGGATGCGCAACATAATTCGGCGATGTTGACTACCTTTAATGAAGTAAATATGAAGCCTTTGATGGCACTCCGTACGCAGTACAAAGATCTATTCGAAAAAACTCACGATGGGGCTCGACTCGGCTACATGGGATTTTTTGTCAAAGTTGCGGCAGAGGCCTTGAAACGTTTTCCGGCGGTGAATGCATCGATTGATGGTAACGATGTCGTTTATCACGGCTACTACGATATTGGTGTAGCAGTGTCTACAGAACGGGGTTTGGTCGTTCCGGTTCTGCGTGATTGCGATCGCATGTCGATTGCCGAGGTTGAAAGTGGTATTCGTGACTATGCAAAGGCTGCACAGGGTGGAAAACTCTCAATAGCTGATATGACCGGTGGTACGTTTACAATCACTAATGGAGGAGTTTTTGGTTCTTTGCTGTCGACTCCGATTCTAAATCCACCCCAAACAGCCATTCTTGGAATGCATAAAATTCAGGAACGGCCAATGGCATTGAACGGTGAAGTAGTGGTGTTGCCTATGATGTATCTTGCTTTGTCATACGATCATCGAATGATTGATGGTAAGGACGCGGTGCAATTTTTGGTTGCCGTTAAGGATATGCTGGAAGATCCGGCCCGCATGCTTCTCGATGTATAAAGGAGACAGAAATGAGTCAACAGTTTGATGTAATTGTAATTGGCGCCGGTCCCGGTGGTTATGTCGCTGCGATCCGAGCAGCACAGTTAGGCTTTAAGACCGCTTGTGTAGAGAAGTGGATCGGTAAAGATAAAAAGCCGTCACTTGGTGGGACGTGTCTGAACGTGGGATGTATTCCATCAAAAGCGCTTCTCGAGTCTTCGCATAAATATGAAGAAGCGCTTCATGGTCTGGAGTTGCACGGTGTTTTGGTTGCTAAACCGAAACTAGATTTGGGGGCAATGCTGAATCGTAAAGACAGCATAGTGAGTAATCTTACGGGCGGAATTGCTGGTTTATTCAAGACAAATGGTGTGACTCATTTGGCGGGTAGTGGAAAGCTTTTAGCGAACAAGCACGTTGAATTTACAAATCATCAAGGTGCGGTTGAAGTTTTTGAAACCAGCTATGTGATTCTTGCCACTGGATCTGTACCAGTGAATATTCCGCCAGCCCCATTAACTGGTGACCTTATTGTAGATTCGACCGGTGCCCTTGAATTTTCCAGCGTACCAAAAAAGCTTGGCGTTATCGGTGGTGGTGTGATTGGTCTCGAGTTGGGTTCAGTTTGGAGTCGTCTCGGGTCAGACGTGACTATTTTCGAGGCACTGGATGATTTTTTGGCGATTGCTGACCAGCAGATTGCGAAAGAATCGCGCAAGATCTTCAGCAAGCAAGGTCTATCGATTATGACGGGTACTTTGGTTAAGGGCACTGAAGTAAAAGGGAAGAAGGTCAGCGTTACGTATTCGTCTCAAGCTGGTGATAAAACCGAGTCATTTGATAAATTGATTGTTGCGGTTGGACGCAGGCCTTTCACAGATAGCCTTCTGGCTGATGGGTGTGGTGTGAATCAGGATGAGCGGGGATTTATTGAAGTTAATGATGTTTGTGAAACTGCAATTCCAGGAGTTTACGCCATTGGTGATGTTGTTCGTGGTCCGATGCTTGCCCATAAAGGTTCAGAAGAAGGTGTGATGGTTGCTGAGCGTATTGCAGGTAAGCATGCTGAGGTGAACTATGACACTGTACCTTCTGTTATTTATACCCATCCAGAGGTCGCATGGGTTGGCAAGACTGAGGAACAATTGAAGCAAGAGGGTGTTGCTTATAACGTGGGTATTTTCCCATTCGCAGCATCCGGTCGAGCAATGGCCGCGAATGAAACTGCGGGCATGGTGAAAATGCTTGCTGACGAATCTACAGACCGCATTTTGGGTGTGCACATAGTTGGCCCCGCGGCTGGTGACATGGTCGCTCAAGCGGTGATCGCTATGGAATTCGGTGCATCAGCTGAAGATATTGCGATGACGATGTTCGCGCATCCGACGGTTTCAGAGGCACTTCACGAAGCAGCCTTGGCGGTTCATGGACATGCAATTCATATAGCAAATAAGCGTAAGCGTGCTTAGTTACAGTGCTGGGGTTGGTTAAGCCAACACTAGTTTACGACGTTGCCGGTAAATTGCCGGCGTTTTATTAGTCCGAAAAAAAGTGACGTAAAGTTATGAATCTCCATGAATATCAGGGCAAAGCCTTGTTCCGCGAATACGGGTTACCAGTCTCTGACGGGGTGGCTTGCGATAACACAAATGAGGTTCTTGCGGCTGCAAAGAAAATTGGTGGCAATGCTTGGGTAGTCAAGGCCCAGGTTCATGCGGGTGGGCGCGGTAAATCAGGTGGCGTCAAGTTGGTCAAAACAGAAGCGGAAATTCGCGAGTTTTGTGATCGTCATATCGGTAATCGGTTGGTCACTTATCAAACAGATGCTAAGGGTCAGCCGGTATCAAAAATCTTGATTGAAACATGTTCTGATATTACTAATGAGTTGTATCTGGGTGCTGTTATTGACAGGTCTTCCCGGCGAATCGTTTTTATGGCCTCTACTGAGGGAGGCGTTGAAATTGAAAAAGTAGCTCACGAGACTCCTGAAAAGATTTTGAAGGCTGCAATTAATCCATTGGTCGGCGCGCAGCCCTACCAGGCTCGAGAAATTGGTTTCAAACTTGGTCTTAATCCAATTCAAATAAAGCAGTTCACTCAAATTTTTCTTGGGCTCGCTAAACTATTCGACGAGAAAGACGTTGCCCTGATTGAAGTTAACCCGCTTGTGATTACTGGTGAAGGAGACCTGCATTGCTTGGACGCAAAGGTCGTTATTGATTCCAATGCGTTGTATCGGCACCCAGAGCTTGTTGCAATGCATGATCCATCACAAGATGACGAGCGTGAGGCTCAGGCTGCAAAGTGGGATCTTAACTACGTTGCGTTAGATGGCGACATTGGTTGCATGGTGAATGGTGCTGGCCTTGCGATGGGCACGATGGATACGGTTCAATTATATGGAGGCAGTCCTGCAAACTTTCTCGATGTTGGTGGTGGTGCCACTAAGGAGCGAGTCGCTGAAGCTTTTAAAATCATCCTCTCCGACGAAAATGTAAAAGCAGTCTTCGTGAATATTTTCGGTGGCATTGTCCGTTGCGATATGATTGCTGAGGGTATCATTGGTGCAGTCGAAGAAGTCGGCGTTAAGGTACCTGTTGTGGTCCGTCTCGAGGGTAATAGCGCGGATAAAGGTGCGGCGATACTAAGCCAGTCCAGTCTGAATATTATTGCGGGTGAGAGCCTCGCGGATGCGGCACAAAAAGTGGTAGCGGCGGCGGGAGGTGTATCATGAGCATTTTAGTTAACAAGGATACTAAGGTAATTTGCCAAGGCTTCACTGGTAAGAATGGCACCTTCCATTCTGAGCAGGCGATTGACTATGGTACCCAAATGGTTGGCGGCGTGACTCCGGGGAAAGGTGGGGCGGTACATTTGGGGTTACCTGTATTCAATACTGTGTCGAATGCTGTGGCTGAGACTGGTGCTGATGCGTCAGTAATATATGTTCCGGCACCCTTTGTGATGGACTCCATTATGGAGGCTCTAGACGCGGGCATTGAAGTGATTGTTTGCATTACTGAAGGTGTTCCAACGCTCGATATGCTGAAGTGTAAAGTTGCTTGTGATAATGCAGGGGTTGTTCTTATTGGTCCCAATTGCCCAGGGATCATAACGCCCGACGAATGTAAAATTGGAATCATGCCGGGCCACATCCATTTAAAAGGCAAGGTCGGAGTTGTGTCCCGTTCGGGCACGCTGACTTACGAGGCAGTAAAGCAAACCACTGATATGGGCTTTGGCCAGTCTACGTGTGTTGGTATTGGTGGAGATCCTATTCCAGGAACGAATTTTATCGATGTCTTATCGCGCTTTCAGAAGGATCCGCTAACTGAAGCCATTGTTATGATTGGTGAAATCGGGGGGACGGCTGAGGAAGAGGCTGCTGAGTTCATCAAGCACAATGTTACGAAGCCTGTTGTTAGTTATATTGCAGGAGTTACGGCGCCACCAGGGAAGCGTATGGGCCATGCGGGCGCCATTATCTCAGGAGGCAAAGGAACGGCTGCTGAAAAGTTTACGGCACTTGAATCGGCCGGCGTGAGCGTGACTCGAAACTTGGCTGAAATTGGTTTGACGTTGAAAGAAGCGACTGGTTGGTAGCTTAGCTTGGTTAGCGATGCCTGATCGCTGCCAATAAGGGTAGTGGAAGACCCCGAATTCTTGGATTTGGGGTTTTTTTTTGCTTGGAATTTAGAAATTCGTCCGCATTAATTCAGCACAAATTCTCAATGACCAATAGTGATTAGAAAGATGGCTGAAAACGAACAAACTCTAGGATTTCAAACCGAAGTCAAGCAACTGTTACACCTGATGGTGCATTCTCTTTACTCAAACCGCGAAATCTTTTTACGCGAGCTGATATCAAACTCGAACGATGCATGCGATAAACTCCGTTTTCTTGCATTGGATGATTCGGAATTGATGGCCGGGGATACTGACCTTGTGGTGAGAATAGAAATCGATCCAGAAACGAAGGAGCTTGTGATCTCCGACACTGGGATTGGGATGACTCGTGACGAGGTCGTTCAAAATTTAGGAACGATTGCCAAATCAGGTACTGCAGATTTCTTAAAGAATCTATCCGGCGATACCAAATCTGATGCCAATTTAATTGGTCAATTTGGTGTTGGATTTTATTCCGCGTTTATTGTTGCTGATCGGGTTGTTGTGAGAACTCGCCGCGCAGGTGCCGACGCTGCAGAAGCGGTTGAGTGGTCTTCAGAAGGTGATGGTCAATACACCATTAAAACTATCAGGCGAGAGACGCGTGGTACCGAGATTCGCATGTCTCTGAAAGAAGATGCCAGTGAGTTTGGCGAGTCATATCGGATCCGGCATTTAGTCACTAAGTACTCTGACCATGTTTCGATCCCAGTGTTTTTGTTATCGGACTCGAAGAGTGATGTAGATACTGAGACTGTTTCTGAGTGGGAACAAGTTAATCAGGCCACTGCTTTATGGACTCGGCCCAGAAATGATGTGAGTGACGAAGAATACACAGAGTTTTATAAGCATGTGGCTCACGACTTCGAAGATCCGATGACTTGGAGCCATCACAAGGTAGAAGGTAAGACTGATTACACTGGTTTATTGTATTTGCCAGCACGTGCGCCGTTCGATTTATGGAATCGAGAGAGCCCACGGGGGCTTAAGCTCTATGTGCAGCGTGTTTTTATTATGGACCGTGCTGAAGAGTTCTTGCCACTTTACCTTCGCTTTATCCGTGGTGTGGTCGATTCTGCGGATCTGAGCTTGAATGTGTCTCGTGAGATCTTGCAAAAAGATGCTCGTGTGGAGTCAATGAAATCGGCGGTCACGCGTCGGGCACTCGATATGCTGGCCAAGTTAGCGAAAGATGATCCTGAAAAATATCAGAAATTTTGGAACATTTTTGGAGAGTGCCTCAAAGAAGGCCCTGCTGAAGATCAGCAGAATAAAGAACGCATCACTAAGTTGCTTCGTTTTACGTCGACTGTTACCCAAGATGCTAAGCAGACAGTAAGTATCGAAGATTATATTGGTCGCTTGGTTGATGAACAGAAGGCTATTTACTATCTCGTTAGTGAGTCACACACCAATGCCCTCGGTTCGCCCTACCTTGAGGCTCTGAAAAAGCGTGGGATTGAAGTTCTGCTCCTATCTGATCGAATTGATGAGTGGTTGATGGGGTATTTGAATTCTTATAAAGAATATCAATTTGTTGATGTGACGCGCGATGGTCTCGAACTGCCGGGTGAGAGTGGTGGGGATGATAAAGAAGAAAAGGAACAATCTAAGGAGCATAAGGCGCTGTTTGAACGCATGAAAGATGCGTTGGTGGATCAGGTGTCTGATGTAAAGCCTTCAGTTCGTTTGACGGACTCAGCCGCTGTTTTGATTCTTACTGAACAAGATATGGGCCCTCAGATGAGGCAGATTATGGAAGCGGCAGGTCAGCCAATGCCTGTATCTAAGCCAATTCTTGAAGTGAATGCAGAACATGGGTTATTGAAACGTCTTGAAGTTGAAACCGATGACGACCGGTTCGGTGAGCTTGCTCGTCTTGTGTATGATCATGCGCAGCTTGGTGCAGAAGGTAAGCTTGAAGATGCGCCTGGTTATCTTCGTCGTGTGAATGCATTGTTGTCCGAATTAGCTCGGTGATCTTGCGCTGGTTCGGTGCTGGTTTTGGGAGTTGTTTACTGACCGCCAGCACTGTGCCAGTGAGTGCCCCTACTGAACTTCGTAATTTAGCCAAGAGAGATCAGCGAGCATTGAATGCAGTCGCAGGGGGTGTTGCGCCGACTGATTTTCTTCTTGTCGGTTTTTAGAGCAACTTTACGGCTGTTGCCTCAGGCCACAGTCCGCAAAGCTCATCATAGATTTTAGGCGCGCATGCAAGTGTTGGTTGCGGGCTAATGCGCCAGTTGGGATCCGCTAGATAGTGACTAACCTTTGCCCCTGCTTCTGATGCAATGAGAAGACCGGCAATAGAATCCCAGGGTTTGAGGTGCAAATCAAAAAGGGCATCCAAACGACCAGATGCCAGATCACAGAGCATTAAAGCCGCTGCCCCAGGTTGTCGGAGGATGGCGCCTCTCTCAAGTGCTCCAGTGATTCTATTGGCGAGTTCCTGTGCCGTTAATTTTGAGCTATGGCAAATTCCGACCAGTGCTGTCGCAAAACTAGCTCTCCATGTTGGCCGAAGTGCGGAACCGTTACAAAAGGCGCCTTGTCCTTTTTCTGCGGAATACATTGCATCCCTGGTCGGATCATAAATCCATCCACCCAATACTTGTTCATTTTCGACAAGGGCAAGCGTCGTGCAGAAATAAGGCATTCCTCTAAGAAAATTTGAAGTTCCATCGATCGGGTCAATAACCCATTGACGCCCACCGGGAATCTGCTCAGATTCTTCTCCAAGAAAACCATCTTCTGGGAACTCAGCACTCAGTAGCTCAATAATGAGTCGCTCCACATTACGGTCCGCCTGAGTGACATAGTCCTGCGGGCCTTTGAGATCAATGATCAAGCTATCTCGTTGTTCAAAATATTCAAGAGCACGTAATCCTCCAGCGCGGACCGCATTGATCGCTACATCAGACGTCTTCATTTTTTTCCCCTACAATAGTTGTCTATTTTATCAGAATTGGATTTCGTGAGCGCGCTGAACGACGACACAAAGCTGAGTATTCAGATCTTGTACCGTGATTTTTTAAGTGCACGGCAACTAAAGCCACGGCTTGGGCAAAAACAAATGATTGCTGGGGTGGCGAATATTTTATCCAGAATCGGTGACGAGGGTAAGGCGCCATGTGGCTTTATTGAGGCAGGCACTGGAACGGGTAAGACTCTAGCGTACTTAATCGGTGCACTTCCGGTGGCTTTAGAACGTGAAATGCCTCTGGTGATTTCAACAGCGACCGTATCGTTACAGACCCAGCTTATTGAAAAAGATATTCCAGATCTAATCGATGCAACGGGTCTGTCAGTTAATTGGGCCTTAGCGAAAGGACGCAGGCGATACCTTTGTCCTATTCGGTTGGAATCTGCATTGGATGCAGTCAATGAGGAGTCTGGGCTATACCCGGACGAACTGGCGCTTGTGTTGGATTCTGATGAACGAATGCTGGTTGATGGCCTGAGTCGGGCATGGATTGAGGGAAGCTGGGCTGGGGATATGGACCAAGTTCCTGACCAATTAACGGATACGGTCAGGGCTGCGTTGACAACAGACCATCGTCGTTGCCAAGGGCGTCAGTGCCGAAGTTTTCAGATTTGTCCTTATTTTACGGCTCGGGAGAGCTGGCTAGATGCTGACCTTTTGGTCGTAAATCATGACCTCTTGATGTCAGACCTTAAGCTTGGCGGCGGCGTAATTTTACCGCCACTCGAAAAAACTATTTTGATAATCGATGAGGCTCATCAATTATCTCGGGTAGCAGCAAATCAATTCACTGATCATGTTCGCATTGCACAAAGCCTTGGGGCGATCAAAACCATTGAACGCGTTCTGACGACTGTTCGCAGCGTTTTACCTGAATCCCATCGAATTCGGAATGAAGTTGAACGAGTTCCCGGAAGCTTGGATCTTTTGGCTCGGCAGCTCGCTGATTGGGGTCGACAGACGTTGGAGCAAATGCAGGGATATCCAGAATCTGAGTTTGCTTTTCAGAATGGAGGGTCCCGCTACCGACTACGTCTAAACGATCAAATGTCTTTGCCTGAGCGTGAGGGTGAGGCAGCTGTGCAGATTATTAATCGACTACAAAAAATCTTGGATTGGTTGAAAGGTATCTCCGTTCAGGGTGGCGATGAGATATCAGAAACCGATGCCGAAGGGCTTGCTGAGCAACTAGGCTTGGCAATGGGTCGACTTGAATCCATCCCTTTAGTTGCCGATCGCATGTCGAGGCCCTGTATTGAGCAAGGTGATGCCCGCTGGGTGCGGGTCGGTCAAGATGTTCGTTATGCGACCCAAGATGATCCAACGGACCTCGAGTTTTGGGTTAGCCCAATGTCGCCGGCGGCTGCTTTGAAAGAGGCTATTTGGGGGCGAATTGGTGCTTGCGTTCTGACCTCGGCTACGCTCGCTCACCAGCAAACGTTTGATGTGCAAGCCAGTTCACTCGGTCTTATGGACTTTTCGAGTCTCATTGTGGATGGGGCATTTGATTACGCTCGACAGGGCAGGCTGGTCATACCTCAACAGTCGGGTGATCCTCGTGATGAGCTCGCGCACCCGCAGAGAGTTAATGATTATTTGGAATCTAGGGTCGATTCAGGACTCGGAATTTTAGTATTGTTTACGAGTTGGCGTTTGCTAATGAGGGTGCAGGAATTGATGAGCGAGCAGCTGCGTGAGGTTGTTCTGGTTCAGGGTCAGTTGACACTTTCAAGCCTGCTCGACACGCATGAAACCCAGAGGCGGGATGGCTATACCTCGATCCTGTTTGGATTGCAGTCAATGGCGGAGGGACTCGATCTTCCGGGCGATCTCGCGAATGAGGTCGTGATTACCCGACTTCCATTTCAGCCACCAGATGACCCACGGGAAGCGACGCAGGCTGAGTACTTAAAGATTCATGGCCGGGACCCATTTAGAGAAATGTCGATTCCTGCTGCGACGATTCGTCTTCGCCAGGCTGTTGGACGTTTGATTCGTTCAGAGACTGATACGGGCCAGGTGACGGTGCTTGATCGTCGTCTTGTGGATACAAGTTGGGGCCGCTCATTGATGTCTCAACTGCCTTCATTTAGATTGGAGATGTAACCTATTTTGCTGTAATCACGATATATTTATTAAGTGCTTGAAGAAGGTTTCAGAGAAAAATTTAGAAGTTCAAATAATGCAAATTCTTGATATTAAGAGAACTCTGATTCTCGGTGTCGAATCCTGCCGTCAATGATTCGCGAAATCAGTAAGCGAGAGGCGAAGAAAGGGAGGGGTCACGTTTTGTGTAGGCCGTGAGTAGGGTATTGATCCAGCGGTTGAGCGGTAATTATCCGTTTAAGTAATCCCTCGTGTACACTCTTGCTTTGAATGAATAGCAGCGAGTGATCATGATTGAAGAGAATGCCGGGACTTCCTGGAGCCCAGAATTATTTAATGTGGAGCCTGAGGATGGAAAAGCACGATTTCATGATATGGATCTACCAAAAGCTATTATGCATGGGATTGCCGACTTGGGTTTCCGATATGCCAGTCCGATTCAGAAAGAATCTTTGCCTGTTGTACTTGATGGCGAAGATATAGTCGCCAAGGCCCAGACAGGCACGGGTAAAACGGCGGCTTTCTTGATCTCAATGATTGATACCTTCATACGGGAACCGATTGACGGAAAGCGTCGAACCGGTACGCCGCGTGCATTGATTCTCGCGCCTACCAGAGAATTGGTTGCCCAGATCGCAAAAGATGCAGAAGACCTGTGTAATTACACTCGATTATCAGTCGTCGCAATCGTGGGTGGCATGGATTATCAAAAGCAGCGAGACGATCTTCGCCACGCTCCTTGTGACATCATGGTAGCGACACCAGGTCGGTTGATTGATTTTCTTGGGCAGAATGAAATCAATCTTCGGAAGATTGAAGTGCTTGTTCTCGACGAAGCAGATCGCATGTTGGATATGGGCTTTATGCCAGATGTGCGACGAATTATCAGGGCCTGTCCTCGTAAAGAATTACGTCAGACGATGCTTTTTTCAGCAACGTTTACGCCTCAGATTGTGGAACTTTCAGATCGTTGGACTTTTGATGCGGTCCGTATTGAAATCGAGCCTGATAGTGTCGCTACTCAAACAGTAGAGCAAATTGTTTACATCACGACTGCGGATAGTAAGTATCGGTTATTAAAAAATGTGATTCTAAAGCGAGGTCTCCACAAACTGATGGTATTCGCCAATCGCCGTGACTTATGCAGAAATCTTGTTGATCGTTTGGTTGCGGATGGAATCGATGCAGCGCTGCTGAGCGGAGAAGTTCCACAACGCAAGCGTATCCAAACACTGGACCGATTCAAGGAAGGTCTTACACGAGTATTGGTCGCTACCGATGTTGCGGGTCGGGGCATCCATATTGATGGTGTCAGTCATGTAATTAATTATACGCTGCCTGAAGACGCTGAAGATTACGTGCACCGGATTGGCCGGACCGGACGGGCTGGGGCAGAAGGAACTTCGATCAGTTTTGCATGCGAAGATGATTCATTTTATTTACCAGAAATAGAAAAATTCATTGGTCGGTCACTGCCTTGCGAACAGGCACCCGAATCCTTACTCGAAGATACGGATGCAACGCAAACAAATAGCTGAATGGAGTCAGCCGTTTCAGTCATTGCCTGAGTCCGTATTTTGGAGTCGGGTCAAGCCATCTCCGCTTGTATCTCCTTGTTGGGTAGATGTAAATCATTTACTTGCTGAGTCGGTTGCCGTTTCCACTCTTTTAAGTTCTGATCAGGCATTAATTGCCGCTTCTGGGGGCGAGCCTTTGCCCGAGTGGGATCCGATTGCGCAAGCTTATTCAGGCCACCAGTTTGGTCAGTGGGCAGGCGCGCTTGGAGATGGTCGCGGTCTTTATCTTGGTG
>Ga0209192_10003039_pt1 | contig 11544 bp, 6 predicted proteins | sample ArcticOcean_MG_C_11_FD_187433 | JGI IMG/M metagenome (GOLD analysis project Ga0209192, IMG submission 187433) | Marine microbial communities from western Arctic Ocean - ArcticOcean_MG_CB2_154 (SPAdes) (version 2) | ecosystem: Environmental > Aquatic > Marine > Oceanic | place: Arctic Ocean... | reverse complement strand
CGAGATTAATAATGGCTCCATCAGCAAGGAATAAATCACTGAACTCTAAAGCAGTTGTACCAAGGGCTGCACCATCACTTGCATCAGGGACGAAAGCAGTCTGTGCAGTTATTGTTGTACCTGTGAGCGTTGTCACCGTCGCCGCAGCAGCAGCCCCACTTCCTAAAATGCCGTCGAGAGTCCCGGTAAAGCCTGTAGCTGTGATCTGATCAGTTGCAGTAATACCATCAACGAAAAGGTTGGCCCAGCGAACGCCCGTGGTGCCTAAATCGTCAGTGCTGTCGGTATCGGAAACAACGTCATCCCCGTGGGTTGTGACGCCAATTAGTGTAGAAGTTCCAGCTACACCCAGACCACCGTCTGTATGAATCGAACCCGTGGTTCCTGACGTAGATGTTGTGGTGTCATCGACAGACACAATCCCACTTGTTACTAACGTCGTTACCGTCGCCGCAGCGGCAGCGCCAGAGCCAAGTATTCCATCTAAGGTTCCTGTAAACCCGGTGGCAGTAATCTGATCAGTTGCAGTAATACCATCAACGAAAAGGTTGGCCCAGCGAACGCCCGTGGTGCCTAAATCGTCAGTGCTGTCGGTATCGCTGACAACGTCATCTCCGTGGGTTGTGACGCCAATTAGTGTAGAAGTTCCAGCTACACCCAGACCACCGTCTGTATGAATGCTGCCTGTCGTCCCTGACGTGCTGGTCGTAGTGTCATCTACCGACACAATCCCACTTGTCACTAACGTCGTTACCGTCGCAGCCGCAGCTGCACCCGACCCAAGAATGCCGTCTAGAGTTCCTGTGAATCCTGTTCCTACTACCTCTCCAGCAACAGTTAAAACAGCACTAGTGAGAGTCAATAAGTCTGTGTCGTTTGCACCACCTATTGTACCACCAGTTTTAATTACAAGGTCATCCTTAACTGTAAGAAGTCCAGCACTTGAAATTGTAAGTGCATCAGCAGTTGAAGCAACACCGATAGTACCGCCATCTTTAATCATAAAGTCATCTGCAATTGTCAATAGACCAGCAGAACTCAACGTCATCTTGGCAGTAGCACTTGATGCAGCAGTTTCAGAAACACCTGTAGTAAATACTAACTTGGTTGCGTTTGCACTTGCACTAAATGTATCTTCTGCGATTGCGTGAATACCAGCGGCAACTGTAGCACCGTCTGTACCATCAGAATCACCAGCAGCAAACTCAATTGAAGCAATAACCTCATTCGCAACAATCGCATCTTCTTCAGATTTCAATTGTAGAACAATAGGAAGATTATCACCAGCAGTATGATGCTCTATCGTAAGACCAACATTATGAACATGAGCCAATGTGATTTCAGAGTTAACACCAAAGGCAATTTGAGCGGCATCACTTATCAGAATAATATCATCACCAATGACTGCATCCAAGACTACAGACAAACCGCCATCAGTCTGCAACGAACCATCTGTTGTAGAAGTGGCGGCAGTAGAGTCATCGGTTTTGATAATACCACTAGCAGTAATAGTAGTAGAAGCAAGAGTAGTAGTAGTTGCTGCAGCAGCAGTCCCACTACCAAGTATGCCGTCTAGCGTCCCTGTGAATCCCGTTCCTACTACCTCTCCAGCAACTGTTAAAACAGCGTTGCCGATTGTCAATAAGTCTGTATCGTTTGCACCACCAATAGTACCACCACTTTTAATTACTAGGTCATCCTTAACTGTAAGAAGTCCAGCACTTGAAATTGTTAGTGCGTCATTAGTTGACGCAACACCAATTGTACCACCATCCTTAATCATAAAGTCATCAGCAATTGTCAATAGACCAGCAGAACTTAATGTCATCTTCGCAGTAGCACTAGAAGCAGCAGTTTCAGAAACACCAGTTGTAAATACTAACTTGGTTGCGTTAGCAGAGGCACTAAATGTTCCTTCTGCAATTGCATGAATACCAGCAGCGACTGTTGCACCATCTGTTCCATCTGAGTCACCAGCAGCAAATTCAATTGAAGCAATAACTTCATCTGCTACAATCGCATCTTCTTCAGATTTCAATTGTAGAACAATAGGAAGATTATCGTCAGCAGTGACATGAGTTAAAGTAAGTCCAACATTATGGACGTGGGTCAGTGTAATTTCTTGATCTGCACCAAAATAAATTACTGAACTATCTGCAAGATATAGATCACTCCACTCTAATGATGCACTTCCTAAAGCAGTACCGTCGGCCGATGCGGGTGTTAATGTTGTAAATGTTCCTACTGCTGAAGTTAGCGTAACTACGGAACCAGTTGCACTAATTCCAGTTGTGAGTGTGCTTCCAGTTCCAAGTAAGGTATATAACTCACTAAAATTATCATTGAGTTTATCACCGCCAAGGCGCAGAGAATCACCTGTGCCGTCATCAGCTGAGGTTCCTAAATCTAGTGATTGATATGTCATTATTGAGTATCCCTGTTCTTTTTATTATTTATAATGTTTAAATGGTAGCATCAAAACTTTTTTCTGAACTATCAAATCTTAGTGCTGATGAATCAAATAATCCAGGCTCTGGTTCACTGGGTGTAAAATCAAGATTTCTAATAACTTCATCAGTTCCCAATTCAAATACAGTTCTTTCACCAGCATTAGTAGAGCTTCCATCCGTTCCATTTAATACTATAGCACCTTCACCATAATTTATAACTGTATTAAGGAATGCTTCTAGTGCAATCGTTGAACCAGCATTGGTAGATGAACTATCTGTTCCGTCATGTAATAAATTAAATCCCTCATTCCCGCCGCCACTTTCCATAAGAATATTAGTGACTTCCTCTGCATTGTCTTCTAAATCTATTCCACCATACTCATCTATCATAATGCTAGAAGGTTGTGTAAAGTGTGGTACGTTTGAGTTTGTGCGATTTTGGATTGGTATTGTACCTGTACCTTCAAAATCTTGTAATTCGATTCTATCACTCTCAAAAATTAACTTATTATTAAATCCAAATCCTGTCTTATCTTCCAGAGTTATCTTATCGCCATGATGGCCAGATGCAGTTGTTTCATTCTCTTGTCTAAAGAAACCACTATCCTGACTTTCTTCTATCAAAATTCCTACTTCATCACCAGAACTAGCACCAGATGGATTTTCATCTATAAGTATTAGACCGGGCCGGATAATGTCAGACAAATTGAAATGGTCATAAAGATATACACTCTCTGCAAGAATAGCATCCCCCGCATCATCACCATCTGGATGAGTACCATTGAAAATTAAATTGTCACCATCATTAGTAGAACTTCCATCTGTTCCATTTAATACTAAATTATCATTGGAATAATCTGAAATATTATCAAAGGTAAATCCAGAATAATAATCTGGATCAGTAGCATCTTCTAAAATAAAGTTACCTGATAAATTAATTCTTTGAGAGGTAAAAAATTCATCAGCATTCAATAATAAAAAGGCACTACTACCGGCGCCAGGTGTTTGTGGTTCAATTGAGATTCTACCCCTAGCAATAAATGGACTTTCAGCAATACGAACCAATCCAGTAGAATTTCCTTTAGGAGTTGTAACTGGAATATGAATTTTTCTTGATATAAATGATACCAGAGTATTATCATAATCTGCACCGCCACCAAGATATGATGATTCAAGTTGTTGTGAGCCACCATCCTCATTTAACACAGTCATCAATTCAACATTAACTGTTTCTCTACCTATCGTGTTGATATGATCAGAAGATGCAATCTCTAATTCAATAGCATATCCTGCATCTGTATAACTAGCATCAACACCATTTAAAAGAATATCACTACCAACATCACTACTTACTAAATGATTACTATCTGGCCCACTATCAAGAACCAGATTATTAGACAACAATACTGCTGTCTCGTAGACAAGCCTTTCGTTAGCATCAGATGAAGATGAGTCAGTTCCATTAAGTGTCAGGATGCCATTTTCATTTGCACCTGTCCCGTGTATAATTGATATTTTGTCGGAAAGATAAAATGGTTGTTCTTCTACAATATTAGAACCAGCATCAGTTCCACTTGAATCAGTTGCATTAAAGACAATAGAATCACCCACAATTGTTGGAGTATCCGCTTCCTCTAATATTATTGCTTCTTCAAAATCCCCAAAAGCATCTGTTCCATATTTTTCATTAGGATTAACGCCAAGTCTACGTTGTACCTTTTCATCAAAGAGAAGATCAAACGTAGATGCAAGTATTGGTGAGAATTTATCTTCTGGAGCAGTAACACCAAGATTAGAGTAGTAACCACCACCAAGAGCAGAACCAGCATTTCTAATTGCAACAGATATTGCTGATGATATCTTAACCTTACTGAAAACTTCCCACCCAGCTGGATGAACGGCCTTCTTTAATTGGTCAAGATAATTATTAGCAGAAAACCCCGTAGATAATTCATATGAAAATTGTTGATAATAATATGAATCTTGAATACGGTTAAGGTCTTCACCAATCAAACTCTGAATGTTTACACCATAACTTTTATCAGTATCAACAAGAACATCTATAGTAGAAGAACCTTTAGCAATATTTGCTTTAAGTATCTTAGCCGTAGCACCAGAAGAATCTGTGATGGTCGTTGGAAAGGGATTAATACCAGTGGCATCTTCAAAAAAGTCTATAGGACTTTCATTAATAATATTATCATCAACATTGGTTCCACTTGAATCCGTCCCATCAATTGATACTGAACCATCAGCTGCAGCAACATCTTGCAGAAGTTTTGCTCCAGCATCTGTACTATCTGAATCAGTTCCATCCATAGTGATATTATTATTGCTACCAAACTCTTCATTTAATATTGGAGAACCACTATCTGTACCAGAGCTATCTGTTGCATCAAGCAAAAACAATCCAGTGAAGTCTCCACTTTCTATAACATCAAAGGATGCATTTGTTGTGAGAATATCTCCAATCCCTGATCTAACTGATACAGTTCTATTAGAATTCTCTCCTAAAATTCTTTCCAATTGATATGAAGGAGAACCGATTGAAAATGTTTCTTCACTTACAATTATGTCTGTTCCATCTTCTGTCACAATTCCATTACCAACATTAGTATTATCTCTTGCTGATAACTCTAATTGCATAGGGGGATTAAAAAATGTATCGTTAGATTCTAGAACAATTGCACTACCATCAGTAAATCCTGGCGTTGTATTTTCAAGAACAACATAAAAATCAAGCGTGTCAGTGGCTTCAGTTACAAGACGTTCTCCGTCTTCAGTAAAAATATGTTCATCAAAAGTAAGAACATTATCAAAAACCATTCTTGTATTTTTAACATCACCACCAACTCTTAAAGAATCTTCAAGTGCGATTGATTCATTATCGCTTGTTTCAAGTGTTGATCTTATTACATCTTTGAAAGAAGTTGATAATAATTGAGAAGATGCATCATACGATACAATTGTACCTGTGTGTGTAGTAAGTGTATTACCAAGTGCAAATGTTCCACTAACGTCTGCCAGTGTAAAGTTTGCACGAAACTCCATATTAGGAGCACTGCTATAGTCAAATCCTTGATTAGTTATTGTTACTTCTTCAACTGCACCAATACTATCTGTAGTAGCAATAAGATTTTGGCCTGTACCTGACTGTGATGTTACTGTAACTATTGGAATGGTTAAATATCCAGCGCCACCATCCTGTAAAAATACTCTTGTAATTACACCAGAAGGATCAGTTCCAGATTCTATTGCAAATCTATCTGCACCTGTTCCATATTTGTCATTAGTTCTTTGAATTAATGAATCTTCCATGCCAATATTATGGCCAGCATCTGTAGAAGATGCATCTGTTCCATTAAGAAGAAGACTTTCTCCAGCATTACCAGTTGTTGTCTTTTCAAGTTCAACTTGAAATCCTACTAAAGATTGCGTTGTTCCATCTTCTATAGTTAAAAAATCTCCAGCTCCACTTCCATATTCCCCAGTTCCATCAAGAACTAAAGCACCATCAATAATAGATACAAATCCACTAGCAGCCTTGGTATTTGAATCTGCGGTTGTAAATACTAGAGGATCACCAACCTCATAAAGCGTTCCACCAGCATCTATCGCAATGTCACCAACAGAACCATATCTTATATCAGAAACTTTTGCTGTTGCTAAACCGTTACCAATATTTGCATTGGTATCAAATTCAACTGGATTTTGTTGCGGATATAATGCACCACCAGAAGATACTAATCCCTGTGATACAATAGACTTTAGAGTGAAAGTCATAGGAACATCTTGAACACTAGATACAGCTTTTATTACTTCACCTGTCTGAAATGTTTCAAGTGTTGATATAGAATTAGGATTTAATTCAAATTCAATTATAGCAGTTGCGGCCTCAGCAAATACAGAAGCACTCACAACTACAGCTGTTGCTTGGGAAGTTTGTCCCGTTATTTTTTGACCAACAATTTCTGAAGCAACAACATTAACCCCAGGCGCAACTCTCATAATTGTTCTGTTGTTCCAGTTACCAGCTGAAGCCCTCATCATATATTGATTTGGATATAATAGCTCTGGGTCTTCGCCAAGAAGCATACGCATGAAAATCTTATGACCTTCAGACGTTCCTTTAGCTCGATATAGTTCACGAATATTTTTAATTAAGTTTCTTTGGTTTATTCCAGATGCAAGAGTTTTTGGAATAGCATTCATAAACTCATCGCGGAAATTATCTAGGAAGTCATAGATAGTATTATCAGTGTCAGCATAAGACAATAACTGCTGAATATTCTGTACGGGGTTTGCCCGATAACGAGTAACAACCGCACTTGCATTAGAGGTTCCACCAGTTATAGTTTCACCAGTAATAAATTTTTGTTGTGATGTGATAAAGAGTCTTGGTGTGACGTTACCTAAATCATCTACCAAAATTTTAGCAGTAGCTTTTGAGGTTGCACCAGTTATAGTTTCACCAACTTCAAACTGCCCATCAGTTCCAGCTCCTGATTCAAGAACTATCTTATTACCATCTGGAGCAAGTACATGAGATTCAGTTTCTAATTCTAAAATTAGATTATCAATAGTTACTGTAACACGAAGTTCACCAGATTCTAAATACTCATAATAGTGTTTAAGAAATTTAGAAAATACAGGATGATCAGACTGAATAAAATCAGGTAATTGCCCATCAACTTGGGTACTAATTTTGGTAGTTAAATCTCCAGAAGGTGGATTATCAAAAGGTGCCATTTTTTTAGTAACCCGACGTTGGTGTGTAAGCAGATGTAGTTGTATAAGATGACCCAGCACCGCTGTTACTTATTGCAATACTATCTGACTCTCCTTTAATGGTTGAATTAATAAAATCAATCTCTAGTGTTTGATTGCGAACAGAAACAATATCTCTAGAATCTGGGGCAGCTGTTATTCTAATTGAAGCTGATGCAGCGCCATCAACATTAGCAACTGAAGTTATATGAATTCCAGTTATTGATATTGTACCAGTTTCATATGAAACTGTACCCGCCGCGGCAGAATCATAAACTCTAACTCCACTAGAAAGATAATATGTTCTTAAATTACCTGTACCGTCATCATCAAAATACCTCAAGTTAGTTGCATCACCACTAATATAAAAACCAGTAGACGCAATAACACCACCAGATGCAGCGTTATGACCAGAGTGTGGATAATAAAGTGCATTGTTAAAATAAATATAGTATGCGCTCGATGCAGTAGTAATTGGCGTAAAGAATTTTGCCATCGTAATATTTGTTGAATTACTTAGTATTGAAGTATCAGAGGAATCAATAATACCCAAAACTTTTGAGTATCTAAACAATCCATCAAACTGTTCAAGGTTTGAATCATTGTAGGATGCAACAGCATTTGTGACAACAGTTTCTAACTCATCAACTGCTAAGGTTGTTACACTAGAATCATATTTGAATGTTGTATTCAAAATAAGGAATACTGTCTCTGCATCAACAATGACAGGTGTTATAGACATAACTTTATATCTTCCAAAGTCAGTTACCAATTGAGATTTCTCTGTTGCGGTAAGTGCTAAACCTGTAGTTGTTTTAATCGCAATAAAAACTTTACCGTATTCTGGTGTGCTAACTACTCCAAGACTTGAATCAAATGAACCACTCTCACCACCAAACACTTGAATAGATTGTGCGTTTGGATAAAGTTGTTTGGTATAAACTTTAAAATCTTCTGCCGTAACACATCTTCCTTGAGCAGCATAATCAAGTGGTGCATTATATTTTATTGATTGAATTGACTCAGGATTACCACCACCATTTGCAACATCTACAGTTGCAACTGCTACATCATTAACTCCTGCAATACTAGCCGAATTAGTAAATATCGATGCTCCATTAGCGGCCTCCCTATTACCAACAACATAAGTAAGAATTACAATATTGTCATCGGATAATGCAGTACCAATTATTCCATCACCAAAATATACCTCAAACTTAGCAGACTCAACCTCTTGAAGAAAGTATACATTACTTGTTGATGTAAGTTGAGTTATATCAGTTGCTTCTGTGAATGAAGTAACTGTTGTATTACCAGAGGAAGTTTGAACTTTAACTGTTAGTGTGGATGTGTCAGCCCTATTATCAGTTATAATAAATCTTTGATCAGCAGTTGAAGTATCAACTGTATATCTGGTTGATACAAATGTTCCTTCATATATTTTAGTATTGCGATATGGAATAGTCGCACCTATATTTGAAGATGTTCTATCAGTAGCAGTTACAAATTGATAAGAGGTTCCACCTACAGAAGAATTAAAAATAGTTCCAGCTGGCATTGTTGCATTAGCAAGTGAACTTGTGTTCAATGAAATATCAACTGTTGCAACTGGACATCTAGAAGAAATTGGTACATACCCAAGAGTTTTAGCATGTGATACCACACTTGAACGTATACTTGAACTATCAAGAAACATTTCATTTGCAAGCATGTTCGCATTAAAGCCAAGATAATGTGTATTATATGCAAGCACATCTAACAATGCACTCATACCAGAACCTTCAAAATCATAATCAGTGAAATCTGTTTGACCTTTTAGAAATATTTTAAGGTTGTTTTTAACCTCATCAAAGTCAAATTCTGTTACATTTAGTCTTGTATTATTTACAGCCATTATCGTAATCTCTCTAGCATTACTGTTAATTCAACCAATTCTGTTGGTGCATTTACAACAAAAAATTGTATCGTTAGTTCATATTCATTACGATCTATATCTGGTCTAGCAGAAACACCTATTACTCTAGCCCTTGGTTCAAAATTTTCAATAACATCTTGTACCTTCACAGTCAAGATGTGAGCAATAAACGGAGTCATAGGTTCAAACAAAATATCCCTAACACCAGAACCAATCTCTGGATGAAAGGGTTTTTCATAGTGATTTGTTAACACCAGATTACGAACAGAACGCTTGACCGCCGTTATATCTGTTACCGTATTCACATCATTAGACACAGACTTTCTTGAAAAGAAAAGGTCTAAATCTTTGTACTGTTTACTATTGCGGTCAATATTATTTTGACCTTGTGCATCAGTAAAAGCTGTTGGTGCTGCCATTATGGACTCCTCTTCTTATTATTTATAAGAAGTCTTTACGTCTGTTTCATCATATATACTTCATTTTTCCAAACATCCTTTGCATTAATACGGATGAATCTTTTATTTGTCTCATTGGTATTTGGGTTGGGAATTGTCAATATAACATTCTTACCTGACCTAAATGCCTTTTGTTTATTTCTAAGTTTTTCTACATATTCATTTTTATCACACATCAAATATACCTTTCACTGGCCTATAACCTGTTTCATAGTTATCTGCAATTCTAACCTCTGATATTACTGCTTCAATATTGTCATGCCAAAAATTCAAAAATTTATGAACTCTTGGATATTCTGGATTAACATCATCTGTTTGCCAAATAAACTCCTGTAGAATGTTAGTGTAGTCTGGCATCCAATATAATATATTTAGGGTGACTATACTTTTCCTTTTTATAATCATTATTAAGTTTCTTCTATCTTTTTAACATTTGGATTATATGTAGCATTATATTTATATTTAACTCTATAAGCTATACCAAGCCATCGATTACTCATTCGATGAGTTCGTCCAGATGGATATCCAGCATATACGTTATGGTCAGCAAAAATTGCAATTTTCCTATCACCTTCAATCTGATAATCATCGAATCGGAAGGCCCCGGCACCGCCAAGGTCTCGGTTGTTGGGATTATCGCCGGCACGGATGCGTGTCCACCTCCCCCGCGGCCCAGCCGAGGGCCTCCAAGCTTTGACCCAAACAATTTCAGCTATATTGTGTTTTAATAGAATTATATCCGTGACAGCTGTCATCACTGGTTCAGCCAACCCATTTCCAAATGCATCTGGCCCATCGGCCTTAATAAATTCCTCTACGAGTACTGGTTGACATGTTTGACCATTTTTAGAAACATTGGCTCTTTCATAACGGGTTACTGTTACGCCACCACCACTAACTACAGTCTTTTCAGATGAGCTGGTAATATTTGTTGAAGTAGTTTTTATCACAGATTCTCTAGCAGTAACAACTTTCGTTTTAATTGATTTACCATTTTTTGTAACTGTAAATTCTCTAGATTTTATTGTTTCCTCATATGCCTCTGGAACATTAAAATCAGCTGCTGCTTTACCAAGATTTTCAAAACCTTCAGTATTTGCGACAGTTGTAAACTTTTCAAATTTTGTTTTAAGAACCTCCCGCGAAGCATTAATGTTTGGATTTTGAACGATTACAGACAACTCCTCTGCCAAAGGAGCAGTTGATGCTTGCAATACTGCTGCAGCTTTCTCAGAAGCTTCACCACTACCATCGGCTGCCTTCTCAAAATTGGGAACAGCTTTGCATAAATCTCCACCACCAGACAACGCAGTAGTGGCATCAGATACTAATGTGGTTAAATCTTTTCCAGCAGCAGTCAGTTCACTACCAAAATTAGTATCAATTTCTGCTAACTTGGTAGTATATGCAAGAACTTCTCCTAGAGTTGTGAGAGGTAATTGTAAAAGTCCTGTAATTTCTGCTTGTAAATTAAGAGGTGGAATTTCTGGAAGATCAATCGAAAGACTATCAAATGAAGCTTTCAGTTCTGTTGCAGCAGATGCTGCGGCTGCGGCTGCGGTTGATGCAGCCGCATCTATTTGAGAAGTTAATGAACTTTCTAAGTCTTCTAATTTTGTTAGAGCATCATCAAGTTCTGGGCTTGCGCCACATAAATTTGGTATCGTAGGCATTCTTTATCCTCCAGCAAACACGTTAGAACTTCCAGCAGCAACAGAAGTGCATCCAGTTATACCATCTCCAATTCTACCCGCACCCTTACCGTTAACAAAAACAGTTGTTGATCCTGTAGTAATTGGTGCTGCATGAGATGGACAAGGGTCGCCGGGTAATTGATGTGATGTATTGTTATCACCCTGTCTGCTCCATTTAATACTATTTACAAAAACATTAGGTGATCCTTGAGCTCTTGCAGGCGCTGAACAATGTGTAACATCTGCATCTCCAATTCTAG
>Ga0209192_10003036_pt1 | contig 11554 bp, 10 predicted proteins | sample ArcticOcean_MG_C_11_FD_187433 | JGI IMG/M metagenome (GOLD analysis project Ga0209192, IMG submission 187433) | Marine microbial communities from western Arctic Ocean - ArcticOcean_MG_CB2_154 (SPAdes) (version 2) | ecosystem: Environmental > Aquatic > Marine > Oceanic | place: Arctic Ocean... | reverse complement strand
GATTTCTTTCCCTAAAAAAAATGAACGGCGGTTCATCGCGTAAGCTGTATTTCGATCAGACAAGTCTGCTTCGAGGATTGATGCCGCCAGATCGGGAGTCAGACATTCGTCCGCGTCGATACTGAAAAACCAGTCATGCTGACCTAATTCAACGGCCTTTTGCTTTTGCGGTCCAAATCCAAGCCAATCCTGGGAAATGACTCGGGCACCTGCCGCCACAGCGATATCAGCTGTTCGGTCGGTACTTCCTGAGTCCACAACGACGATATCGTGAAAAAAATGACACGACTCGAGGCACCTCTGTAGATTGTGCTCTTCGTTTTTCGTGATGATTACGACAGAAATGTTTCGGTTCTTGTTCATGTGGTATCAGGTTAAAATAAATCTTTGCCAAGTTCTAAGTAGCTTTTCATGTTTCACGTATTAAATCGATTGTTGTTATCAAAAGCAGTCTTCAAAGCCTCCGACGAAGGGCCTTTGCTTGATCGGTTCTTTGAGGGCATCGAGCAGGGCACTTTTCTGGATATCGGAGCAAATGCGCCTGAATCGGCGGTTACACTGCCTTATCTGCAAAGAGGCTGGTCGGGTGTAGCAATTGATCCAATTCCTCAAAATATAGAGCGCTTAAAAAAGGCTGGCTTTAAGACTTGGTGCGGTGCGGTGACCAGCGAGTTAAAAGCACTTCAAGAAAAAGCGGTATTTCATATCGCAGGCGGGGGCAGTGGACGCAAGTCTTCACTCGATTCAGGATTGATCGACCCGCTCCTTGAGCAAAAAATCATCGAGGTGCCGCTGAGCACTCTTTCTGACATCATTGATCACTCTGATTTGCGAGCGATTGATTTGTTGTCGATCGATGTTGAGGGGTGCGAGTTCGACGTTTTAGAGACGCTCCCTGTCTCTTTCCCGGTGCGTCTGATCTTGGTCGAGGATTGGGCGCGGGACTCTTTAATCCATCAATTGTTGTTGGAGAAACAATTTAAACGCGTACGAAGAACGGGCTACAACTCATGGTATGTACCAATCGACGCGACTTTTAATTGTAGCCTTTGGGGGCAACTTCATCTTCACGCTAAATTGTCCTGGTTTGCGCCCGTCCGACGATGGCGTTTCGATCGGAAGAAACGCCGCATCTTGAATCATGACTGATCACTCTAAAAGCCGTCCTCAAAATCATCGCCTGCAAGGACTCCGGGGTATTGCCGTCATTGCGGTTCTTATTTTTCATCTCGAGCCAAGCTGGCTACCTGGTGGATTTTTAGGGGTCGACGTCTTTTTCGTTTTGAGTGGGTTTTTGATTGGTGGCATGTTGTGCAGAAGCCTACAAGACCATGGTCGGATCAATGTTTTAGATTTCTATAAGCGAAGATTCACCCGGATAGTGCCGGCAGCACTGGTGGTCGCTTTATTAGCCTTCCCATTATCTTACTTTGTCTTATTACCCAGTGACATGCGTGATTTTAGCGCCTCTATGGTGGGTGCAGTCACGCTTACGCTCAATAAAATGGTCGCCAACAATATTGGGTATTTTTCGCCATTGGCTGAAACCCAACCCCTACTGCATTACTGGAGCTTGATCGTAGAGCTTCACTTCTACCTACTCATCCCTTGGATTTTTTCGGTGTTTAAACACCGAACCCGTTGGTTAATTGCTTCACTGCTATTACTCAGTGTGGTCAGTCTGTTGTACTCAAACTACTTGTCATTTGAAGACCCAAGAAACAATTACTATTTATTGCCATCGAGGGCCTGGGAGCTTTTACTAGGCGTTATTACCTTTATCTTATTTCAGACGTTCTTTAAGAATCACTTTACTTATTCCAGCCTAGGACCTCTTTTTTTGGTCATTGTTTTAGGATGCTTCCTTTTATTCAATCCGACTGTGAATCATCCATCTTTCATTTCCTTGGTTCCTGTTTTGTCGTCTTGTTTTTTAATCATGTGTTTAATGAGTCAGACCGAACGGGCTTCGATGCAATGGCTGGGAAGCCCTATCTTTGTGTTTATTGGGAATATTAGTTTCAGTCTTTACCTTTGGCACAATGTGTTGGTGGTGATCTTGAAATCATCGGGCGCGTTGGATCAGATTTATTTGACGCTCTTTGTGGCTTTAGGGAGTGTGCTTCTTGCCTTTATCACGTGGGTACTTGTTGAAAAGCCGTTCATGGGCCAAGGAATGTTTTCGTTGTCGCAAATGACCGTATCGACGGCCTATGCTGCCACATTAGTTTCGTGCATTTGCTTGGGTGTTTGGGGTTATTTTTCGTTAGGGTTCGAGTCGAATTGGCTTGCTAGGCAGTCGGCTAATGTCGCTCGCGCCTACGTTCTGTCCAGCGAGGCATCCGAATATGAGTCAGTTGATCACGCCAGTGAATGTAGTTTCCGAGAAAATCAGTTCACGGATGATCTGAAAAACCGAGTGGAAGCCTGCTTTACAAAATATGGAAAAGGAACGCTGGTGTTTGGTGACAGCCACGCAATCGGCTTTTGGCGACTGTTGAATTATTCGGCGTCCGTGACACCCCGAGATAGCCCATTTGTGGTCGGGATTTCGCGAGGTGGATGCAAACCTTATCAGGAGCGACAGGGTTGTTCATATCAGCGCTTAATCGCGGAATCGGAGTGGCTTCGTCAGAATTTTTCTCATTTGACTTATGTCCAAGCTGGTTCCTCTTTATTGGGAAGTGATGCTGAATTCAGGGTTCATGAAAAATCTATTGCCAAGGTGTTGTCCTATTTAAAGATCTTAAATCAATCCGTCAATGTCTCTTGGATTGGCCCACGCATTGAACCAAATATTAATCCACGATCATTTATTGCTGACGGCTGCGATCGCAAGCAAGCGGTTGATGAGGATCATCAAAACAAGTTAATAGTTCTTAACAAATACTTACAAAAAGCAGTAAATGATAGCGACGTTTCGTTTGTGGATGGTCGAGGATTCGACATTCCGCAGTACAGCTCATGTGAATTCTTATTCTGGCGTGATGAAAATCACTGGAGTGCTGCGGGCATCCACTATCTGTCAGAAAAAATTGATACATCACGATATTTAAGATGATCTTAAATCGATCCGTTCAGTCCAACACCCATTCGTTTCGACCAGATATTCAGGGTCTTCGTGCCATCGCTGTTTTGAGCGTGATCTTATTTCACCTTGATTTTTCATTTTTTGAGGGCGGATTTATTGGGGTCGATATTTTTTTCGCGATTAGCGGATTTTTAATGGCCCAAGTTATTTCTCGTGATCTTCAGTCAGGAAATTTTTCATTTAGCTCGTTCTATATGCGTCGAATTCGGCGCATTCTTCCGGCCCTTTATACAACACTCATATTCTCAATTATTGCATCTTGGTTTGTATTATTTCCCAAGAATTTCGAGGATTTTACCGATGTCTTAGCGGGTTCTACTTTGTTCCTCTCGAATGCCATTTTGATGAACCAGAGCAGTGGTTATTTTGCTGAAACTTTGGCCAATCATCCGCTCCTTCATATGTGGAGCCTTTCTGTCGAAGAGCAGTTTTATTTATTTTTCCCACTTTTATTTCTTGGCTTATGGCGTTTTTCTGTAGTCCTTCAACTAATCGTTTTATTGCTCTTGTCTGCAGCAAGTTTGGTTCTTGCGGAATACTATTTTTCTATCAGTCCATCCGCTACCTTTTTTCATTTACCTGGACGAGTTTTCGAGTTTTTAATTGGCGTGATGGCCTTTCTTTCAAAAGATGTGGTGGCCTCCCGGCTCAACAGGAGTCAGTTAATTGCGCTAAGTTCTCTTGGCTTGATCCTAATTTTAGGGTCGATTTTATTATTTAAGGAATCCACGCCGGTACCATCGACGTGGATCCTCATACCTCTGAGTGGATGCTTTTTAGTTCTTTCGTGCGAAATTGATAAGGACTGGTTTAATCCAGTCCTATCCAATAAGTGCCTCGTTTTTTTGGGCGGGATTAGTTTTTCATTGTACTTAATCCATCAGCCGATTCTTGGTTTGGCTAGATATCAGGGAGTCGAGTCTTTCTATCTGCTCTCTGGTCTCATGCTCTTTTCTGTTCCACTGGCTTATGGCCAGGCTCGGTTTATCGAAAATACGTGCAGAAATGCGGACTTAGTCAGCGGCAAAGTCCTGTTGAGCGTTTTATTTATGCTTACCAGTCTTTTTTTGGGGCTTGCAGCGTTATCAAACCAAAACAAGGGCATTCCAGAGCGATTTAATGGCTTGACCCGTTTAGCTGTCGAAACAGCCGCAGGCTCGCCTGTCAGAGAACGCTGTTCTACTGATGGTGTAAATTATGTTCAGCCAGAAGAAGCGTGCTGGTTTCAGCCCAGTCAAAAGAATTGGGTCGTGTTTGGCGACAGTCATTCCGTAGAGCTAGCGTACGCCTTTAAAGATGCAGCAATTGCTCGTAACCAGGGCGTTTGGCAACTGTCGTTTAGTGGTTGTAGCATCGCTTTTGGAAAGTCATTGTCCGATCCATGTAATCGTTGGACTGCCGATGTTTTCAATGCACTGCAAAAGAATCGGGCAGAAATTTTGGGCGTCGTGATTTCTATGTCGTTGCAGTCAGGTCTTCATGGGCGTCATGAGGATGTTTACCCGGGCATCCCTAATAAGATTTCCAAAGAAAAAACGGAGCTACATTGGAAGCGATTTAGAAAACTGGTTAATTCAATCTTAGACCTCGGGTTACCCGTTATCTGGGTTAGGCAGGCACCCGAACTGGATGACACAATCAATTCAAAAATTCGGCAAGTGACTGCAGAGAATGATTCGATAACAGGTGTGTCACGCCACTGGTGGGAAGAACGGCGTCATTTTTCGAGCGCGAAATTGATGAAAGACCCGCTGTTCTCAAAGATAGTAATCATTGACCCGGCCGATACTTTTTGCTCTTTGGAAATGTGTTACGCGATTAGGAACGGAGTTACTTATTATCGCGACAGAGGTCATATGTCAGTTTCTGGTGGGCGCATTCTTGCGGAAGAGGTTATTCAGAGATTTTTAAATGCCAAATGAGGGTGATTCACCAAAAAATTGGGTTGCATTTTATAGATTGAATTTTAACTATTTTCGAACAATCAACGACATAGCTCAATAAAGGTTTTTTCTGTCGATGTTTAAGGTGTTGAGATAATTGGCCGAGTTGAAATAAAAAATGGGTGTGTTCGTTCTATCAGCGTTCATTAAGATCGAGTCGATCCATGAGTCCAGAGAAGTCAGCACTAAAGTGCTCGGCAGATGTCAGTGCTTTTGCAGTATTGATATTCTCTTTTAATATTTTCTCATCCAATGATTTTAGGTTTCCATTTAAATCAAGGGAAATTTCTTCAATCAAAAAGAAATGAAAGCCATATTCTTTAAGAAAAACAGAGACTAAGTTTTCTGATGAAATATAGATTGTCTTACCTAACGCGATCAGCATGATTATTGTTTGATAGCCTTGTTGCCTATCATTATTAAAAAGAGCTATATCTATACCTGAAAGATAGCTAACGTAATCAGCTTTTGATAGAAAAGTTTCTTCAAATGTGAGATTTAACTTATCCGAATAAGATTCTCTTAATTGGTCAATATAGCTTTTGTCACCATATGCACATGGTATTGAAATCGATATGTCTCCTGATTCGAGGTGGAGGCGATTTAAAATATCTTCGTGACGTTGTGACGGGTATCCATTATTACCAAGCATCAATTTTTGAAAGCCCCTTTTTTTCTCATCCCCATTTGCAGTATTTAATGACGAGTTGATGAGCCCATGAATAGGTTCACACTTATCATCCATTATAGGGAAGCAGATTCTGAACATTTCTATCCCATACTTTTTAAGGATGATTTCTTTTTCTTTTTCTGACACAGCAGTGGCAATATTCATTTTTCTAATAAGATTATTCTCTAGAATTTTTGAATATTTTCTACTATAAATGTCCCCACCAAAGGTTATCCAAATTTTTTTATTTTTTCTGAATAAGCAACTTGCATACAAATATTCACTTGGGTGTAAAAGTGAAAAATATAAGAAAACCGTATTTGTTCTTACTAGTTTGATAAAATTGATAAATGTCGCAACCGATCTTTTCTCTGTTTCAAGAACCTCAATAACTACACCATGACTTTGGCCCCAATCTTTTACTAACTTAATCCATCCCAGTGAAAATTTTCTTTGATTTTTTGGACTAATAATCAGTATTTGATAATTCATATTTTCTATCGCCTTAGTATTGATGCGAACAGTTCTTGCCAGAGCCATTTTCATTGTAGAGTATATAAAGATCCTCGTCGTGTTTGAAGAGATGGGGGTAAGCGAGCATTTCCGAGCCCCATCCATCGGGTGCTGAATTAATGGAGCATAGATAGATCTAATCTATTCCACTTTCCCTCATCTACTGATTCGGCGTAACTTATTTGGTATTTTGCTTCCCGGTGTGAAAACCACATTCGCCAATGATCCTCCTCTTGAATAACGCTGGGTCGTGAAACCGCGTATTCCGATGGATCGGCTAAATCAAAGGCGACGTGCCCATCACGATGCCAGGGAACGCCGTCATCTGATTCTGCACATTTTATGTAAAACTAATGTCGAGGTTTGCCACTATGAAAATCCCATTTAGTGCATGAGAGATAGCACATTTTCCAAGGATTATTGTGTGAGCTAGGGATCACGCAAAAACTCGCACAAAAATGTGGTTCGTTGAGTGTTCTATCTACGATTGGTCCCCGAGCGTATTTCTCGAACTGGCAGTGATTTTCGGATATAGCAAGCCCGATCGAGTTACAAAAAGGGACGGTTAAACCGAGATTTCATTAGATGTAATAAAGAAAGCGGGTACCGTTGCCAAGGTCAACTAGCCAGGTGGCTGTTGCCCCACTTTCATCATAATCGCCTCTTTCAACTTATCCTCGTAGCGTTTTAGCTCACTTGGTTTATCTTTAAGTTATTCTGTGAAATGCTTTTGCGGGTCCCATTCAGCAGCTATTTGTTTGTACTCATCTTCACTTAACCAACTGTGCAGCCGACGTTTTGCTCGTTTTCTCCACGCTTCAACCGTTGAGCTATCCCTTCAAGTTTAACTAGTCGTTTCTGTTCTTCTTTTGTCAGTTCTGTACGGTACGGATAGGCCTCTTCGATGCCGTCCCGCAGCAGCTTACGGAAGTCGCTGCTTGGCTTCTTCTGACTGTAGTGCCACTCACTCATATAAGACGTTTCCGTTCAACAGTTTTTATATTCGCAACCAAAGAAAGAAAAATACGTTTAAAAATTTAACTAGTACGCCTCAGAACTTCTTTGAGCCTCACCCAGCCGCCGTCGTATAGATCAATTTGTTCTTCCAGCGCGGTTATATCGTATTCAACAGAATGAAAAGTGAAAGAATTCTTGGCTAAGTCGAGAATGAGATATGAGCAACCAAGACCATCACGCTGTTGCCCTAATGAACCTGGATTCAGGAATAACAATGTACTTAAAGTCTTTGCTAATTTGTGATGCGTGTGTCCTGTGACAATGTAGTCATATTTCTGTACTAAATCCATATACCCAGATAAATCTGTATCTGGATATATCCTTCCATTGAGATAATCTTCAGGAGATCCATGACATAAGAACAAACGTTTATTCTCTAACTTAACAATCTTGTATTCAGGTAATTGCCTTAAAAAATCAATGTTTTCTGCAGAAATAGTCTTAATTGCTTTCAAATAGGAATGTCCGTACTTTTCAACCAATTCTTCGACTTTGACTTTGCCATCTATGATATCCAGAAAATTTTTATCGTGATTTCCTAGAATGCATTGAAAACGGTTTAATCGACAATGATTAATGATGTCATTAGCATTGTAGTAGTATCCAATAAAATCCCCTAAGAAGAACACTTCAGATACATCGTTTATTGATTTAAGGGCGCTCGTGAACTGCTGGAAAGAAAGGTCGTTTCCGTGCACATCAGAAAAAAAACAGACCTTCATATCTTTTCACCCAAGATCCACTCTATTGTTTCCTCCAAGCTGTATCGTGGCTCATAATCAAATACAGATTTTATTTTTGCGCAGCATAAACGCCAGTCGGAGATGCTAACCGAGTCAGAGTCGGTAAGATCAATCACTTTTGATTTACTCTCAGTTTTCGCAATCATTGTTTGTGCAAGCTCGTGGTTAGAATGAGAGGTTTTGGCACCGACATTAAAAAGACCCGAAGCCTCAACGTTTTCAGATGCTAAAGAAATAAAATCACCAAGATCTCGTAAGTCGAGAAAGCTCATCTTACGTCCAGCATCGCCAGTTAACGTTACATCCAGGTTATTTGTAATACGGTCAAGAAAAATCGGAAATACAGATCGTAAAGGCATGTATTTGCCAACTGGCGAAGGGATTCTTACATTAAGAAATTTAATTTTTTTATCACAGAAATGCTCAATTAATTCTTCACATTTATATTTAGAAAAAGCATATGTTGAAAGTGGGGCAACTTTATGCAGCTCTGTAATTGGACTCTGTAGAATTTTACCGATAATAGATATGCTTGAAATGTAGAATATTTTTTTTACATTAGTGTTCAGAGATGCCTGGACGATATTTAAAGTTGAGCTGACGTTATTTCTGTAAACTTCAAAAGTGGGTTCGTTGGAAATCATTGCTGCGCAATGAATAATCGTATCGAATTGATGAGTGGCAAACACCTCTGATAAAGATATCTCATCCGTAAGATCCATCTGAATATAGTTTTCTAATGACAACTTGGATCTTCCAGTTCCGTATACTTCAAATGCTTTGTTTTGCCTGATTAATTCATAAAGATTTCTACCAACGACTCCACTAACTCCAGTAATTAGAAATCGCATTTTTTTACCTTAATGTACATGGTTAAAAAAAATTAAAGCATCGGCGTTTCAGGCGGTAAGAATGCCTCAGACTCGTAGCGCACTAATGTTCCTGGCTGCACCGTGAAATCACTTTGATAATTTTTGTTCAAAATACTTTCCTTTATCCAAACTTGACAATCCTTGAAACCAAACTTGTGCCGCATCGGTGTAGTTCCGGAAAGTCTCATGTTTATTTCAAAGCAAACTGGTCTTTTAGAGAACTTACATAATCTCAACTGAACATTAAAGGGCGAAGTAGTATCCAGGCAATCGGCGACTCTCTTAACATAAGAGAAGATATTATGATCAGACACAACTTGAGCCATGTTCGTTGAGCCCTTACTTAGCTGACGGCGCATAATTAGTATTTCCGTGTAACCAAATTTAGATTTATACACCCCGCATGTGTATTCAGAATCGGCGTCCCCTATAAGTTCCTGAGCGACATAATCTTCTTTACAATTTATCTTTTCATATTCTCGCTCAGTGTCTATCACGGAAATGCCTTGCGATCCTTTTCCCTCTTTTGGTTTGACGATAAAAGGTGATTTGAGTAAGTTAACAATCTGTTGAAAATTTAATCCTTTTTGTAAATCAAGCGTTTTGGGGTGGTCTATCGAATGTTTTGCAAGCCATTCAACTGTATGAAGTTTATTTTTAAAAATATTTTGGTTTTCCAGCTCGGGCACCAGGTATTTGCACTCACCATTATGATTTTTGTTTCGTGCAAGAACAGCATTTATTTCTTCAACACCACTAAGAACAACTTCAATATTATTTTTTTCAATCATGTTCTCCAGCCAAGGTAAAAATTGATCTGAGTCAGCGTATGGACTTTGGGCGATTGCATCACAAAACGCAAAACCAGGAGCATTTTTACTTACACACGCTCCAATGATGTAGGCGTCTAGAGCTGACTGCCTGATTGCTCTTACTATTCCGATACTTACATTCCCGCCTACACCTAAGATTAGTATTTTCATTGCTTCTTTCTCCCTTCAGCTAATGAACCCTTAAGCATCTCAGTCGTGAAGCCAAACTCTTTGCGTAAACGCTATACTTCCTTAAGTGCGTTCGCACGCTCGTTCTTCTTGGCTTCTACCATTTGCTGTTGAATAGCTTCCATTTCAGCTTTCAACTCGTCATAAGATTTTCGAAATCATTTCAATAATTGTGCGAGATTTATTTTGCCCACCCCCCACAACATTATTTGCACTCTCTAACTCTCTAACTCTCTAACTCTCAAACTTACAAACCGAATTGAAGGGTAGGTAGGGGCTTTGGATAAACTCTACATTACCAAAATCAAGCTCTTCCATAGCAGCAACCGTCTCCCCTGGAAAATGCGGACAATTAAATTCGTCAAATACAAGAATTGAACCTTTATGAAGGTGCGGCTTTAGCATCTGCAAAACTTCTTTCGTGGGTTTGTAAATATCCATATCGAATATCACAAGCGAAACCACCATATCTGGTCGCTTAGAAATCAGTTCTTGTAGTTTTTCTGATGCATTACCCTTCAATAGACTAAATTTTTTAAGATGGCTTTTAGGTGCCAATTTTTCATGAAGCGAACATAAATTTTCAAGATGGATCTCATAATCGTTACTTACTTTAAAGTCACCTTGAGATGCCGCTCCGTCTTGATTGGTAACATCCTTAAAACCATCAAAAGTATCGAACCCGTATATGTGTCGGGCGTAGTTGTATGGCTCATGGATACTTCGTAAATTTATTAGTTGAACAAATGATGAACCATAATGAACTCCGAACTCCAGAATTGAACCGCTCGATTTCTTTTGCATTTCATAAATCCAAGCGAGATTCAGAATTCGTTGAAGAGATGGAAATGTTAAGTAACCAACTAGCGGCCAGTTCCAATATTCATTGCCAAGTTCTAGACCTATATCGCATAGACCTTTTAAAGCCTTGTACACACCTTCATCACTCTCAGCAGCGGAAGATACTTGACCATCATTAAGCTTTTTCATTTCTTCTTGTTCCTAATACTTATCTGTTCTTTCGCGCACGATTTTCTAAGCTCTTCTCCACGCCCTCACTAAAGCTTGCCAACGCCGATATACAGCGGTTACTTGCTACCTCTTTACGAAAGTATTTGAGCAGTAAAGCCAAACTCTTTGCATAGACGCTTTACTTCCTTGAGTGCATTCGTACGTTCACTCTTTTTAGCTTCAACCATCTTTCGGCGAATAAAATTTTATTCGGCTTATAGCCAGAAATTCCTTGCAAAAGTTCCATACTTTCAATCATATCAGCTTTGACTGTTTGCCCAATTTTAAAACTCATTTCATTCATTACGGCTCCAAACTATTTTTATTAACTTCTGTCATAGTTCAATAATCGCCACTTCAGTAGTCAGTATTTTTCTGCGCTACTGACGGCTTCGATGAGGTCTCGGGAGCTATGATTTTCGAGATACCTGATGCCCACTAGATATTCCTGTATCTCGATTAGTCGCTCGAGACAGTCATAACAATTGTGATCTTATAGGGCTGGAATAGAAATTTTAGTCTTGACATATTCTCTCGATAACGAGTTGGTGATTGTAGAAACCAAAAGGGTTTAAGTAGTTTTCGGATAGCTTTCGACCAATGCATTTTTTGAATTTCCTCTAAGTAGCTCCCGGCCTCAATCACATCAGTGAAGCACCATTTGTGACTAAACAAGACCGCCAAGTCTTGTGG
>Ga0209192_10003034_pt1 | contig 11558 bp, 13 predicted proteins | sample ArcticOcean_MG_C_11_FD_187433 | JGI IMG/M metagenome (GOLD analysis project Ga0209192, IMG submission 187433) | Marine microbial communities from western Arctic Ocean - ArcticOcean_MG_CB2_154 (SPAdes) (version 2) | ecosystem: Environmental > Aquatic > Marine > Oceanic | place: Arctic Ocean... | reverse complement strand
TTATTTGAAAATAGTTTTGTAAAAAAACAAAAAAAAATGGTCTATGGTAATTTGGTAAAAATATAAAATATAATAAATAATTAAATAAATTAGTAGTAATTAGTAGTGTATAATAGTGTATAATAGTATATAATAGTTATAAATCTGTTGTTTTTAATATATTTTTATATAAAAATGCTACAATGTTAACACTCATCGCATTTCCAACTTGTTTATATAATTTTGAATTTGATACATCTTGAACAAATTCACCAAAACCTTGTAAGTTTAGATATTCACGTGGGGTATAACGACGTTTGATAGATGATAAATAAAAGATACAATCTCCACCATTGCCAGCTAATATAGTAGGACAAATATCCAACATAGGACCACATCTTTTATAATTAGAGACGTTGAGGTTCATAGACCAATTCTTGGATAAATCGGCAATTTTTTGGTTAGCTAATAAATCATTAATAAGGTTTTGTTTATGTTCTGTTAAGTATCCGAATTTAGTATTACTATCAGGTTCTTCTTCTAATATATCCTTAACAGTTATTTCAAGTGGTACAGGGGCGGGAAATTCGAAACCTTTATCTAGAGTTTTCAAGATACCAACAATATATATACGTTCTCGACTTTGGGGAACACCGTAATCCTTTGTATTAAAAAGTTTCCAATACACATTGTATTTTTTGAGAGCACGTAATTTATCAAGAATGATTTCGAAAGTTTTACCCTTATCGTGGTTAAGGAGACCTTTAACATTTTCTAAAATGAAGAATTTAGGAGTGGTATATTTGATTGTTTCATGACAGCAAAAAAAGATAGTACCACGTATATCGTCAAAACCTTTTCTTTTTCCTAAAGTACTAAAAGTTTGACAGGGAAATCCGGCAATATAAGCGTCGATTTGCGGCACTGTGCGATGGTCTCTATCCAAAATACTATCATATAATATTTTACATTTATAGTTAGCTTTTATAGATTTAATAACATTGGGATCATTATCACAAGAAAAAATATGTTTATGTGGTATATTTAATAATCGTAGTGCTTGAACTGGTGCTTCAATTCCACTGCAATCTGTTCCAACGCGGAGAGGTTTCATAATAGTCGTTTTATATTTGAAATCATTAGATTTAAAATGTTTGAGATAATTTAGATGATTTGTCATTTATATATAAGATAAAGAAAAAAAATTTGATTAAACGAGATAAATAATAATTTTATACCATAATTTATACTTCACGAATTAGTAGTTCTAATACGAGTTTAACTTCATTATTATTTTTAAAATAAATTTTTTTTTCATTATTATCATAATTTACTGATTCATAAGATTTATTTTTATAAAAAATTATTTTATCATCACTAATTATTTCCCAATCGCCATTTGGAGAACATTCACATAATTCACTCAAATCTACATCTTCATATGTTGATTCAAGGGTGTCTAGAAAGTAATAGGGATCCATTTTGTTGTTAAATAAAAAAATAGAATAAACAATTTAAAAATCTAAAAATCTAATAAGTTCAATTACACGGAATGACCGAGCCATTGTGAGTTTTGTTTCATATATGCTACAACATCATTAAACTTGGGTTTACTACGGCACAAATCAATATCATCGCATGCAAGAGCAAGGATTTTACCGGCAATATAATAACCAGTAGCTCCACCAGGTAATTTATCTAATATGTTATGAACACCATATCTACGAGTAAATTCGGTTTTTGAAAGTGTTTGATTCATATGACCTTCATTTAATTCTGTATATTCTTTTTTATTAAGTTTTTGTTTTTGTTGAACAGATTCCTTCCATAAATTTTGAGATTTGCGCCAATCACGTAGCATAGTAGATTCAATTTTGTTTTTGGTTTTTAGAAAAGATTGTATCGAATTTGTAATGTCAGTATTATGCATACATAGTTTTTTGAGTTCTGGTTTATTCTTACCAACAAATTTAGTGTTTGTCATAACAGCACTTGGTGAATGTTGTGAGATTTCATTATATTCCTCGATACACGATTTAAATATTGGTGGTACATAGATATCAATATCATGTGGAATATTATATCCACATACACGACCAGGTAATGCTTGAAGAAGCGTATCGTTATTCATTTTATCAGAAGATTCAAAAACCCCACATATATGAGTTTTATTGAGTTGATTTCCGAGACGTAATTTGCCTCGAATAATTACAACAGTGAATTCTGTTGGTTCAATATTGTAGAATGGAATTCGTGAATATGTTTCTGCGTCAAAATGTAGCTTTTTGATTTTATGTTTAATAAGGAACTCGATAAGATAATCTCGTTGTTTACCAATAGCCCGCATAATGAAATATTTGGATTGTGTTTGGTATTTTTGGAGAATTTCAATAAGTTTTGATTCATTTGTTGGTTCTAGTTTAAGATTCGAATGAATGAGTTCTTGATCGTGATAATTCATAATACTCTTGTATGAATCACCTGGTTCCATATAGACACGACTCCAATAGGATTTGACGTCACTGGCATCTTCATCATTGTATATACAATCTTCATTTGCACGTGTAGCAGTGATAGATAATATATTGATATTATTCTCAGATAGAATAGGACACTCTTGACCTTGAAGGATTTCTTGAAGACCAAATTTATATAGAAACTGGTGAAGAGAACCGTTTGCCGTGGAACCGTAATGAATTTCGTCAATAATGATTAATGAGTTAGATATTTGGGAAATATCTGTAATATTTTGTAGGTTTCTATTGAAATATACATTATTAGGTAGTTTTTTGAAGATTTTGGATAAATCGGATGAAGTATCTGGAAATAGTTCTAAGAATGATTTACCCAATGTACGTATTTCGTTTTGCCACTGAGATTTAATAGAAGTATCACTCATACCTGATATGATGAAACAGTTTTGAATTGTTTCGTCTTGAAGCATTTGGAATGCGGTATATAGACCACAACCGGTTTTACCAGATTGCATTTGTGCCTGAAGTTGAACATACGACTTATCTTTAAATTCAACTTGAATGGCATTGGATGCGGTGATTTGGTTGGGGTGGAATGGACAATTATTGGGGGTGGTTGTGGAAGCCATCATAATATATAATGATTGGAATAGAAATATCAATTTTGAAATCTATAAATCTATAGAACTAAAAATAATATATTCTAGTTTTTAAGAGGTATAAAAAATTTTTTAAGAAAAGTATGGGTTTAAAAAAAATAAAAAAAAAAATATATATTAATAAGTATAATGGTAGCTAAAGAAGATAAATATATACCAATAGTACGATGGGTGGGAAGTAAAAAACGAATAATAGATAAAATAATAGATAATGTACCAGAAGAGTTTAATAATTATTATGAACCCTTTGTGGGTGGTGCTATTGTATTTTTATATATGCCGTATAAAAATAAAGTATATTTAAATGATTATAATAAGAACGTAATGAATTTATATAAATGTATAAAAAAATCACCGGAAAACTTAATAAAAAAAGTTGCAAAATATGAAAAAATGTATTTGGAAAGTAAAAATAAGAAGGATGTTTTTTTGGATTTTCGTGAAAAATTTAATAAGTTAATAAATAAATATACTATAGATAAAGCTGCATTATATATTAGTATAAATAAGACAAGTTTTAATGGATTATTTCAAATAAACAAACATGGTATACTAACAAGTGCTTTTGCAAATGTGCAGAATCCTCGTTTTTATAAAAAAGAACAAATAGAGAAGTTTTCAAAAAAATTGAAAGGGGTAAAATTAACATCAGTTGATTATGATGACGCTTTAAAAACAGCAAAAAAAGGGGATTTTGTATATTTAGACCCACCATATGTACCGGATGATTTAAGTAATTATAATATGAATTATTCAAAAGGGGAATGGGACGAAGATGATTTTCTAGATTTAGTTGAAACGGTTGAAGAATTAGATGAACGAGGTTGTTATGTAATGTTATCAAATTCAGATTCAAAATTTATTAGAAAACATTTTCCAAGGAAAAAATATAGAATTATTAAAATACCTATACATAGGAGTTTATCACCAAATGTTAAATTTAGAGGATATCAAAATGAATTACTAATAATGAATTATTAGTTTTTTGAAGTTTAACGGCATTCTATATGGTGTTAGGCGGCTGAACTGGCATCGATACCAGTTTGCAGAGTTTTCAAGTAAGAATCCGTAAATTTAAGTGTCCCTAAAGGGGACAATTGAAGTTCCATTTTATCATAGATGTCTGAGTCAGATTCATTACCTGTTGCAAAATACCATTCAGATATTTCTTCAGATTTAATAGTGTTCATTTCTTCCCGTTTTTGACTAACATAATGATTTAACATACACTGACCACAAAGACTTTGTCCAAATGATTTACCCGAGGGTTGTTTTCGTTGTTTTTTTGAGAGTGTTTGTCGTCCATTAGGACATGGAAATGAGTGACGACATGATGTTTTCCAGAGTTGGATGGTTTGTGAGAATTTTTTTTGAAACTCTTGCATAGTTTCTGAATCTGGTTGAAGAGGTATATTGGGATAGTGTAATATGTGACTTATCAAAGTTCTCCACCTATGTGATTTAGGTACTTCACATAATGATACATATGTGGAAGATTCCCATGAAGGACTGTTTGGGATTGATAGTTTTACAGTCATGTGATATAATTTAAAAACATAGATAAATCAATTTTATATTTGTATTATGTGAAGAAAATCTATTTTCACTTTTTTATCAGAAATGAAAAAGAAAATACCAACAATATTTGAAAAAGAAGAAGAAGTGGAAAATGATGATGGAAATGGAGTTAAAACTATGGAAAAAAAAAATGTAAAGATAGTTTTAAGTAAGAGTGATATGGGATTATTAGATAAAATGTTAGGATAAACTGAAAAATATGGTGTAGTAGCTCAAATCATGTGGTTGTCAATATAGTGGAACCAGGGGTGGCTGTGATTATAATTTTTTGAATCAAAGTTATCTTCCAGTCTCCAAGCCTTAAGTTCCTCGGTTTTAATTTTGTATTGTGTCGTAAATGAGCGTTGTGTTTTAGCCCATTCCTTATAATTTGAAACTGGAGTATGTCTATATGCACCAGTAAATTTTTCTTTAATAACAACTACCACTGCTTTATTAATAGGAATTTCATTAACATTTACTTTTTTTTTAGACTCAATTACAAGTTTAGTAACAAGAGGTTTAGACTCAATTACAAGTTTAGTAACAAGAGGTTTAGTAACAAGAGGTTTAGACTCAATTACAAGTTTAGTAACAAGAGGTTTAGACTCAATTACAAGTTTAGTAACAAGAGGTTTAGACTCAATTACAGGTTTAGTAACAAGAGGTTTAATAGTAACAAGAGGTTTAATAGTAACAAGAGGTTTAATAGTAGATTTATTAAAAGAGGATTTAATATATATTTTATATAAATAAGTAACAATATGAAAAATATGGGTGGTTTTATGATTCTTGTAACGTGAAACAATATCGGACCATCGTTGTGGAGCAATATTAGTATTTAGGAATCCCCAATAAATATCATTAAAAGAAGTTTTACAATTGCGAAGTTGTGAGAATTGTTTATGGGTAATAGCATTCATTGTTAAATATATAATGAGAATAATCAATTTAAAAAAGTAAAAAAAGTAAAAAAAGTAAAAAAAGTAAAAGTAGGGTAGAGTAAATAAGTATATTAGGGTAGAGTAAATAAGTATAGTAGGGTAGAGTAAATAAGTATATTAGGGTAGAGTGGGGTGGAAATTAAATGTCAGCAAAAATCATATGGTTCCTGATATAAGAATCCCATTCGTCATCTTCCATAGATTTCTTAGAAATATCAAAGTTATCGTCAGATTTATATTGTTCTAAATCTTTTCGCGAAATAGTATCGGACGGAGAGAGTCCTAATTGTGATTTTTTCCATTCTTTATAACAATTAATAGGACTATCAAGTTTTTTACCGGTAAAGATTGGTTTATCGGCATCATCAGTTCCCATAGTTTTAGTTTTGATAAGTTCAATGAGAAGTTTTTTTTCAACAGATTGTGTTTGAGGTTTAGAACCGTCATTAGGTTCTAAGCCATTAGCTCTATCTTTATCTTGTGCCATATTTACATAACGCAAATATTCTTCACAATCGGGAGTAGCTTTAAGATTGGCCCAATTTTCAGCTAAAACAGTAGTATCATCCATACCCTTTTTATTTTCCTTCATAAACATAGAATACGCAGAGGTATGTCGTGGTTTAGATGGCAGTTTAAGTTTAAAATTAATTTTAAGGTCAGTATTTTTGAGAAAATCCAACATTTCCTCCTCAGTGTATTTAAAATCTTCATTTTGACAAAGAGCGGAAATAATAGCAACAGTTTTGGTGTAAATGGAAGTTCCAGGCATATTGGTGTATATAACTTGTTAGAGTAATAACTAAGAAGAACAGAGAAATCAATTTAAAAATCTATAATTCCATTTATGTGATAATAAAAAAATCAGTAGAAAAAAATTTATAAATAAAATATAAATATTATGAATATTATTAATATTTGAAATAATTAAAGGGATGTAAAAATATAATAGTAGTTTTATTGAATAGACATGTTATTTTTAATAAATTCAAACCAAGGACATTCGTCATCGAGAAGATATTTATTCTTATCAAAATTATATTGAATCTTATATTCTTTCATATCGGAATTAGGAATAGTAGAATTAAATGGTAGTTCATTTTTATTCAAAATCCATTGTTTAAAATTATTCAATGCAGAAGAATTGTTTTTTCCTGTATAAAGTGGTTTTTCATCTTGATGGAGATTGAGTCTAGAGAGAGGATCCTCAGTAACCTCCTCTTCAGGTTCATCAATAACCTCCTCTTCAGGTTCATCAGTAACCTCCTCTTCAGGTTCATCAGTAACCTCCTCTTCAGGTTCATCAGTAACCTCCTCTTCAGGTTCATCAGTAACCTCCTCTTCGGGTTCATCAGTAACCTCCTCTTCGGGTTCATCAGTAACCTCTGCGGGTTCATCAGTAACCTCTGCGGGTTCATCAGTAACCTCCTCTTCAGGTTCATCAGTAACCTCCTCTGCGGGTTCATCAGTAACCTCCTCTGTGGGTTCATCAGTAACCTCCTCTGCGGGTTCATCAGTAACCTCTTCAGGTTCAGAAGAAATAGGTTTATCAAGATTACATTTATCAAATTCTTCTCGGGTAATAACACCGTCTTTATTGAGATCGATATCATCAAATGTGATTGTGGGTGTGGTTGTAGTTGTGGTTGTGATTATGTTTTTTTTTTTCTGTTTTTCAAAATCTAATGCGGCTTGAATGAGAAGTTTTCTTTGTTCAGATTTGTGCTTATTAATAATCTTGGGGTCTTGAGTGGTAAAACCGCGTTGAAGATTAAGTGAAATAGCGACATTTTGATATTTAGAAAGTTCAATGGGGTCATTCTTAATATCGCTCCATTTGAGTATATTTTTATTACCCTTATTTTCGATACGAAAAGCTTGGTAAGCAGAGGAGCGTGTTTTGGAAGAAGATTTAGAAGGAATTGTATTTTGATAGAATGTGTGAAGTTGAGTGGAAGAATATTCAAAATTCTCAAGTTGTTCGAGAGCATCGAAGATATTTTGAATATGAACGGTGGTTGAAACAGGAGCCATGATTGTATTATGATAATTTAGTAGAATAGGGAAATCAATTTAAAAAAGTATAAATGTAAAAAAAAGAGAAGGTTGGGGGGGGAGGAGGTATATATATATAAATTACTTTAAATCGGATAAATTGTTTTGAATTTGTAAAAGAATGCGTTCATATTTGTTTTGAATATTAATAGAGTCATTATTTTTGATGGAGTTATTTAATTTATTTCTAATATGTTTATAATAAATAAAAGAGGTGGTGTTATTGGAGGAAGGCATTTGATATAAAAATATGGAAAAAAATCAATTTAAAAAAGTAAAAATGTATTTAAGTAAAAATGTATTTAGGAAGGTGGAAGGAAGGTGGAAGGAAGGTGGAAGGAAGGTGGAAGGAAGAAGGAAAATTAGAAATATTTTTTCCAATCATATTTATTATCAGTATCACCTAAATTACCGTCATCAACAATTTTAATATCAAAAGTCCAAGGTTTGAAAGTGGCATCTTTATTTCTAACAGGAAAAATCAGGACGGTTTTACCGAGTGGTAGATAAGAAGTCATAATATGTCGTAGTCGTTGTCCAGGTTTAGGAAACGGTCCATTATTTTGGTCTTTCCAAGATAAAATCATAGCAAAAGTAATATTAACATCTTCGATAGTTTGTGTATTTTTATTAAATTTAGTAGGATTAGGGATATCGGAATTTTCAAGAAGTTTGATATCTTTATCATTGGAAAAATCATATCGTCTGAAGAGTTGTGGAGAATCGGTTTTTCTATTAGTGGGTTCAGAATCTAAAAATTCATTAACAGCTTCATACCATTGATTTTCAATAATAGATTCAAGAGAAGAGCCATATTCAGTTGTACCGGCAAAAGCTTGAAAACAACAGACCGATGCTTGTAGTGTGGCTTCTTGAATGGCATTTTGCCAAATATCGGCATTTAGTTTCCTCTCAGTAGAAATATCTTCTTTTGTTTTGAAAGAAGATTTAGAAAGAGAAGGAAGTGTAGGAAGTTTCATTGGAGTAGAAGGAAAAGGCATATGTGAGGTTTTTGTAATAATTAAGAAGAAGAGAAAAATCAATTTAGAATATGTATTATGTATAAAATAAAAAAAACAGCCTTCAAATGTGTGTGTTTTTTCTTATAAAAATATGTATTAAAAATGCCAAAGTAAATCAGTGACTACAGTGTCGGCGGTTGTATATGTAGAGGGTAATGTAGTTAAAAGAGGTTTATGTGCTTGTGTTGGTGCTTGTGTTGGTGCTTGTGTTGGTGCTTGTGTTGGTGTAATGGAATATTTATGGGTAAGATTTACAAAGTTGTTGATACGGGAAAACATTATGAATAATAATAGAATACAGAGGAATCAATTTATGATATGTAAATGTAAAATATATATTATTAATTAATAAGGGGGGCTATTAACAACTTCCCAACCGGAAATTTCTTTAGGTTCAAAATCATTTTCCCAAGTAGAAGGGAAACGTCTTTTATGTAGTGACATAATAGTATATGCGTTTTTTTTATCTTCTTCTAAATATGCACAATCATCTTCAAGAAGAAACATTCTTTCTTTAAATTTTTTAATAATAATATTTTGGGAATCAATATGAGCTTTCATTTCTTTAATTAGAAGTGTTTGTTTAGATTCTAAAATATGAACTTCATTATGAAGAATTTGAGTGGTATTTATAATATTGTCAAGTTCAGGTTCTTGTTTAATAATATTATGAAAAGTAATATAATTAATAAGGAAACTCTTAATAGTTCCATTTTCATTAACCTTAATTTTATCTCCTACATTTTTAGTAGAGTTTTCAAATCGTAGAAATGTAACTTTTCGTGAAAATGACTGATTACGATAAGTGAAATGAATGACATCATTATATTTTAGAAATGAAGTCCAATTAGCACCGTCTGAGGGAATCTGTTCAGGTTCAGGTTCAGGTTCAGGTTCAGATTCAGGTTCAGATTCAGAATCATATTCAGATTCAGATTCATATTCAGATTCAGATTCAGACTGAAGATCAGGTTCATAATCAGAATCATATTGAAGTTCATGTTCAGATTGAAGTTCATGTTCAGATTGAAGTTCATGTTCAGATTGAAGTTCAGGTTGAAGTTCAGATTGAAGTTCAGATTGAAGTTCAGATTGAAGTTCAGATTGATGACGGTAATGGAAAGCTCCAATGATTTGAAGGTCACTCATTCGGGAATAAAGATAAGTTTTTAAACAGTTAGAAGAATCAAATGCTTTTATATATGCATCACCTAAAATATTATTCCATCTCCATGAATGAAAAGAGACCTCTCGGAGAGTGTTAGGGGAAGTACCACCAGCATATTTAAAACGAATAAGTGTTTGACTGGACAGATTGTTGAAAAGTTGAGTGGTGGTGGATTTCAAGGTGGTTGTGGTCATTATTGAATAATATAGAAGTGAGAGTGAAATCAATTTAGAAGCTCTATTATGTAAAAAAAAACGTTAATATATTAGTATCATTCATCAATGAAACTAATATATATAAGTATGTATTTTTTTTATATATAGAGTATAATGTATAGAGTATTTATATATAAATAGTTAATCCCAAGTAGTATTTTTACCATCAAATTTTGTATCTCGTGTAATAATCATATTATATTGCCAATCAATACGTTTTCCTTTTCTATCGGTTGAAATGAATGAGAGTAAAATAAGTCCAGTAGGAAGATAGATTTGTTTTTGGATATATTGTCGAAAGTCGTTAGAATTTTGTGAGAGAATGGTGGAAGGAGTAAATGTGACAGTTTTCCCATGTGAATTGGTGGGAGGTGTAATATCTTCACCTTCGAGAAGGTCATGATTTAAAAGATGAGAAGTATTGAATCTGTAAAACATTTGGGGATTGGGACTTTTTTGTTTTTCAGGCAAAGTATTTTCGAATTCAATACAAGCAGTTTGCCATAATTCCTTCATAGAATCGGACAAATCAGGTTTGATTTTAATCGAAGAATCTTTAATCCAAGAATCACATAGGATGAAGAAGAGATTATCGAATGCTTTGTTTTTAGCAGTATCGAAGATAATTTGTTGTTCATTGTTAGTCTCAGTAGAAGATAGAACGGGAAGATTCTTAGGAGCAGAGGGAAATGACATCACTTAAAGTTGATACAAGACAAGTTGAGAGAAATCAATTTAGAATGTGTATTATGTGTAAAATAAAAAAAAACCAGCGGTTTTTGTATAAAAATAATATGATAATATTAATAGGTTATAAAAGTTATTATGAAATAGTTATGGAAATAGTTATGGAAATTTAGTTCCAAGGAGCATCTTGTGAAGATTTCTGTTCGGTGGAAAGTTCCTTCCATTTAGCAGAATTATATTTACCTTTGCCACCAAGTTGCTCTATATCAGAGGAATCGATGGAACCATTTTCAATTTGGATTCCAATATGCTTACAGAAGCGTTGGAATGGAGCATTTTTGGGAGGTCCTTTTTCACCGTCAGCTGTGGTAGAAATTTTCTTGTTCTTTACAGACAGTTTTTTAGTTTCACGGTCTTTGGATTTGCGGTTCTTTTCGGCAAGCAAATCAGATTTTTTCTTAGTTTCACGTAGTTCTCTTGCTTGTTTAAGAGCATTTTCTAACTCAGTAGAAGATGCGGTGTTCCGGGGTATTTGAATATTAATATCGGAATGTTTAGTCTTAAGTTCATTAAGAATTTTGCGGAATTTTGCGATATTATTATCTTCTTTTTTTGCATCAAGTGCGGACTGTTTTTGGAGTTTCAACATATCTTTCAATTGTTCGATTGTTGAACCGGGTGGAATAGGTTTAGTAATCTGTTTAGAAAGTTTATCTATGTGATTTTGTTCAGAAATGCGTTTATTGAGAATTTTTTTATCCTCAACAAGTTTCTTCTTATTTTCAATCAAGATAGATT
>Ga0209192_10003033_pt1 | contig 11560 bp, 5 predicted proteins | sample ArcticOcean_MG_C_11_FD_187433 | JGI IMG/M metagenome (GOLD analysis project Ga0209192, IMG submission 187433) | Marine microbial communities from western Arctic Ocean - ArcticOcean_MG_CB2_154 (SPAdes) (version 2) | ecosystem: Environmental > Aquatic > Marine > Oceanic | place: Arctic Ocean... | reverse complement strand
GCTGCCACGTTGACGACAGCACGAACGATTGGGGGTGTTTCCTTTAACGGGAGTGCGGCTATCGTACCTACAACGTTTGGGGCAGCAACCTTCAGTGGATTCGTCGGCTTTGGGACGAATGCTCCATTATCTAGAATGCATCATAAACAACCCGCCGATCAGGGCGGGGCGGCGACATTGGGTAGCTACCAAAATGGTTTAATCCTTGAAAGAAGTGGGACTACAGATAAATGGACACTTGCAGTGGACTCTTATAACAGTTTGTGCTTCTTTGTGAATACGGTTCGAAAAGGATACTTTTTGAGTACAGGTGCTGATGGCCGGGTGAACTTTACAGGTCAGCACAGAACATTCATAAAGGATATACCTTTCACCCGAGCCGAAGAACTCGAAGGTCTAATTGTCTCTGCGGACAATAACAAGTACATTAAGATGAATGGGGGTGTCGAGGCTGGGTCGAACGCTATCACGGTGAACGAATCACTCCCTATAGTATCTCTCTCCACAAAAGTCAAAGATAAAAAATGTTTCGGTGTCATCTCGGCATCGGAAGACCCATCAAAACGACAGGAACAGCACGGTAATTTCATATCAGACTTCGAAAAAGAAAAGGGTGATACCCGTGTCTATATCAACTCCGTGGGTGAAGGTGCCATTTGGGTGACGAACATCAACGGTCCCCTCGAATCTGGTGACTACATCACAACCTCCAATGTGGCTGGCTACGGTCAAAAACAAGACAGTGAGTTTCTCGCAAACTATACAGTCGCCAAAATCACTATGGATTGTGATTTCAGTCCGGTAACTCAACCCATACAAAATATCAAGAAAGATGAAACAGGTGAAAATACACTAGACGAACATGGTCAAATCCAATGGGAAGACCACCCTACAGAGACAGAAAAGGCCTATAAAATTCGACACCTCGACGCGAACGGTGTCATCACGGATGAAGCGAATGTCGTTCATACAGCGGCCTTCGTGGGGTGTACGTATCATTGTGGCTGATCCCCAAGTCCATAGGACTTGTTCCAAACAAATTTCCTCCGAAGTGCCTCCCACTTTGTAAGAAAAAGAGTTCCAAGTGCGAAGCACTTGTCCCGTCCTTCGGACTTTTTCGTTTAAAAAAACCTCCCCAAATAGTAGATATGTCCGCGAACGGTCAACTTGTCTTCACGGATGTTGATAAAGTCACATTCAAGGGGGTGGGTAATGCATCGAATGCCGTGATTGATACGCTCACAGGAAAGATCGGGGTTGGGGTTGATAGTCCATCGGCCAACCTCCACGTTGTCGGAAATTGTTTCGTCAGCACGAACTTCGAACTCGGTGGAACCATGACCATGGGTACGGTGACGGTCGAGGCACAACACGAACTCTCGGCGATCACCGCTACGGGGAACCTCACACCACACACGATCCAGTTTACGAACCCTACGACAGCCTTCACCACCACGGGGAACGTCTCGGTGGGGAAAGATTTAACCGTGACTGGGTTCGTCGGGAATTCTGGAACTGGGGCCATACTCGTTCCGAGTGGGACGACTGCACAACAACCTGCCGGGGTTAACGGTATGCTCCGCTATAACACGGAAACTGGGTACATGGAAGCGTACACGGTATCGGGGTGGAGTGTAATAGCAACACCCCCATCGATAACAAGTTTTGATATTACAAACGTCGCAGTAGCTGCTGTCAACACAGATACCATCACGGTGTCTGGATCCGGGTTTGATGCTATCACCAACATCCAACTTCGAGGGGTGGACGGTAAAAACTATGACACGACCACTTTCACGTTTACAAATTCTGGTTCGATCGGGTTTAAGATTGGAACCTTGGCGACCGGACAACTCGCAAATAGACCCTATAAGGTTGTCGCGACGAATGGGGCCGGTCTCTCAGCAACGAGTTCCACGACACTCGGACTTGGTGGTGTGACTTGGTCATTGCCAGCGGCTTCGAGTATAAATGAGTTCGCTATAGGGGCTGCAACCACACTCACACTCTCTGCATTTGATGGTGCGGGTGGGTCGGCTGTGACCTATACACTTCATTCGGGATCCTATCTATCTGGAACATTCACACTTTCAGGGAGTACCATAACGGGTACTACTAACGCCGCAGAAAACACCACATCGTCTGTCACCATTCGAGCAACTGATAACGCCGACTCTTCAGTCTTCTTAGACCGTACGTTTACTCTAAAGGCTGCACCTGATGCACTATACCCCTTTAGCTCCGCGTTCACGTTCACGAATGCGGGTGCTACTGGGCGGTATGGTCCAACACTCACCGATTTAACGACCGCGTATTCACCGGACTGGACGGATTATACCAGTAATTTGAATGTTACAACCCAAGGAATCCAAGAATGGACTGTTCCTAAGACCGGAACGTATGAGATTGAGGTGTATGGGGCGAGGGGGAGGGGGGCCTATGGGAACTACGATACGGGTTATTACGGAAAGGGGGCACGTATGAAAGGACAATTTAGTTTGACCAAGAGTCAAATTGTAAAAATAGTAGTTGGTCAAGAAGGGGTGTTGGGGACTGCTACTGAATTTAACGGAGGAGGAGGGGGGGGTGGGGGATCATTTGTGTTTACTGGAACTACTCCCCTCATTATTGCTGGAGGGGGGGGAGGGGGGGCAATTGTTAATGTAAGTGGCACAAATCTTCTCTCGGAGTGTATCGCTATTGGTGGTCAAATTACCACAACTGCGACACTATTCAATTATGATTCTTCAAAATCAGGCACGTATGGTAGTTGGTATGTGGCTGATAATGGTGCAAATGGTGGGCATTGGAACAGTAATAGTGCCGGTGGTTACAGTAACAACGCGACTGTGTCGCAAACAGCCACAACTGGTTCGGCTGGGAGGGGGTGGACTGACATGATAGCATCAATGAATTTTGATGCGGGTGCGCGAGCCTCAGTGGCTGTTCGGTGGTACAATCCCGGTGGCGGCGCTATTCACGGTGGTTTTGGTGGAGGCAATCACAGTGGTAATCACCCTGGAGGAGGAGGAGGGGGGTATTCGGGTGGAGCTAGTGCTAGATACCAGGTATTTCCTAACCTCTACCGTACCGGTGGAGGTGGAGGTGGTTCCTACAATAATGGTAGCAATCAATCAAATTCCCCGGGGGTAAGAGACGGTCACGGGCAAGTCATTATTAATCTATTATAATATCAGGTATATAATATATGGAAGACTTAACCATTACTATTGGTGAACCCACCCCAGAACAAATTGCTACTCAAAAAGTCATAGAACAACGTAAAGTCGATGCGATGACCAAACTCCGCTCAGAACGGGACGCACTGATTCCCTCAACGGATAAATACGTGATGTGGGATTACCCTATAAACGATGAACTCCGTAAAAAATGGGGTCGTTACCGCCAACACCTCCGTGACCTCCCGGGTATGTCTTCACCGGATCTCGATGAAGATGGGAACCTCACGGGTGTTGAGTGGCCGGCCCCTCCTCAATAAACATTTCCTCCAAAGTGCCTCCCACTTTGTAAGAAAAAACCACCCAGTCGCGAAGCGACTGTTCCCTACCCAAGTGACTTCATCACTTAAAAAAACCTCCCCAAATAGTAGATATGTCTTTGGAACAGACGATAGGGAACCTCGATATTCGGTATGCGAATACGATTACGTTCGTCGGGTCCTCGAACACTATGGTCGATACGACCACAGGCCGGATCCAAACGAAAGGGTTCCAGCACAATTCTAACGTGATCACCGATATTTCGGGACCACACGGACGGGTCGCGCCAACCTTAAAAAAGTATCCAGAGATTGTTTTTGCCGAGGGGACGTTTGACTCCAATGACACGACGAATGTATACATCCAAGCGGGGTATACGGTGAGTGTAAGTGGTTTTGTAAATTCGACTAATCGACCATGGAAAGCATTTAATGGTATTGATTCCGAGACTGGGTTAGTACTTTCAGGTATAAATTACGATACGAGTGGTAATGCGAATACTACCGGAACTACAGCTTCAAGGTTATCAGCTTCCTCATCAACTCCATATGGTGAATGGCTAAAAATAAAACTTCCCAACAAAATAAAAGTAAATAAATACACCTTCACATCGAGAAATGATGCTGCACTTTGGACACAATCTGTTGAAACTGGACAAATATGGGGGAGTAACGACGATTCGACTTGGGTTCAATTACACACGTTCGCGAATTCCGGGTTTACGGGTGCTTCACAATCGGCAAATTTCAACGTGACTACGAGCGAGTATTATAAATATTACGCATTTATTGTCACAAAAACATTTTCAGCAGGTACTGATTATCATTTATGTATACCAGAACTTAAATATTACGGCTACGAAGAGGACCCACCCGTAGGTGACCATTCGGTCGATACGACTTTCAAGTCCCGGTTCAATAACCCACAATTGACGGGGGTTCAGGTTCTTGTGGATGGTGCGACAGGTCTGGGAACGAACCAAATATCGGGTGGCCCCGATCCATCCGGAAACCAATCGACGATGTCATCGCCCAATAAATACTGGACACTTAACGGGACGCTCACATCTAACCTCTCGGTCGAAGCCAATACATTCCTCGAAGGTGACCAACCCCACGCGGTCTCGGTATGGTTCAACTCTTCTAATCTCGAGACGAACGTTTCCAATACGTGCGTTTTTTCCATTTCGGATCAGGAAAAGTTAGATTCTGACAATCTCACCCTCCAATCCAACACGTGGCACAACCTGACGTATACGTACCAGGGTGAAGGTGGCTCCAAGGTCACGTATCTGGATGGTGTTAAGGTGGTAGAGGGAGCTACAGATACATTCGGAGAGTACCCACCGTCCGCCATGACCGGGTACTCACAAGGTGGGTACGTGGTGAGTGCGAGCGGTGAAGATGTATCCAGTCCTGCATGGAAAATATTCGACGATTCCACGACTACATCGTGGGACGCGGGTGCCGCTTCATTTCAAACCGGTCAACCAGGTTTAGCTGAAACATCGGGTGCCAATCCAGGTGAAGAAATAATTCTCGCCGATGGAACTACGCACACGAGAGGCCATTGGTTACAATTACAGTTTCCGTTTAAATTTATAGTGTCGAGGTATACTCAAAGTTCCTCGACCGCAACGCCAGATACAAATCCAGTAACTGTATCACTGTTAGGTAGTAATGATACTACGAATTGGTACATTATTAAAGATGTACACCAAGATCCAGCCCTAGACGTTTCACATGTAGACGTCAATGCTACCAGGGCTTATAAGTATATAAGATATGTCGTACACGCGATCGGGGGTCCCAATACGCGACTGCTTATACAACAACTCCAGTATTACGGACACCGCGAGAATGACATTATCCGTCTCCCCGATCCCACGAATGTCCTCAAGTATCCACACATTGCGATGACTGGTTCGGTTCAACGAGGGTACGTGGTGACTTCCAGTGGTGGGGTCGTGACTACACCCGATAAAGCGTTTGATGGTAAGTATGTATCGACTGACGGTAACTGGCTCTCAACTGCGGGTACATTTTCGAGTGGGGTCGCACAAAGTGTAGAAACCTTTAATGGGTCTGGGTCTGTCGTGAATGGACCATGGTTAAAAGTGGAAATGAAAAATAAAATCGTACCAACGAAATTAAACATGTTCGTACGCGAATCCAGTATCACTAACCCGCGTCAACCTAGAGCGGGTATACTATATGGGTCCGTCGACGATTCGAGTTGGACGAATTTAGGGTCGTTTTCGTACGCGGATACAACCCTTACCGGTAATTCCACGCCAAATGAAATCACTTTGACCCCTTCGCCCACCGGAACACACTATAAATACTTTATACTTCACGTAACCCAAATGATGACATCTAAAGGAGCGAGTGATCGCGTTTCGATCACTGGTATGGAATTCATTGGGACTGAAGAGGCTACCTCAGTCCCCATCCGGATCGGCGGTGGGAACATCGATAAAGTGGCGAACTTTAGGGTCTACGATAAGTTTATTCAAGAAGGACAAGCCCTCGAGATTTGGAATGCCGAAAAAGATTATTTCGGGAGGGCTAAGTCCTCTATGACTCTCCAACAAGGAAAACTTGGGATCGGGACGGTAACACCTGGGTACACGCTCGATGTTGCCGGTGATATAAACTTATCGGGAACGTTCAATCAAAATGGAGCCCCGTTTGCATCCTCTCCGTGGACGACGACGGGGGTTGACCTTTCATACACTACGGGGAACGTTTCGGTGGGGAAGGATTTGACCGTCACTGGGAACGTACAACTACAAGGGGGTATAGCATTTGGGGGTCATATTATCCCCACAACTAACGCAGCCTTCGATATCGGGTCAGCCTCGTATAAAATACGCGACATGTACGTCGATGATAACTCACTTTGGATTGGCGATAGGGCGAAGATTTCGTTCAGTGGTGGGAAGATGAAGTTTAAACGGCGTAAATTGAATAAAATCCCTAAAGCTGTAAAAGATCTTGCCATCGCGCATTCAGTTCCCGGGGTCACAGACGAAGCCACAGCGGGGGAGGATGCGGTGACCTACTTGAAAGCACACTTCCCCTCCGACGGTATAGGGACACTTGCGGATTTGAAACTTCAGCATTGGAAAGCGTATACGAAGAGTATAGATGCTACAAAAGAAATATCTGACATTTTTGTGGATAATGATGAAGATTATGAAGCTGTCGCAGCTGCAGAAGCGTGGAGTGAGGTTGGGAGTAACATATTTTCAACATATAATGTGACTATAGGAGATACGACCGAACCCCGAGCGGAGTTGGACGTGGTAGGTACTGGGGCCATAATCGTTCCGAGTGGGACTACGGATCAACAACCTACCGGGGTTACTGGTATGCTCCGTTATAACTCCACAACCGGGTTCATGGAAGCGTACACAGCGTCGGGGTGGGGGTCTATCGCGACACCCCCAACGATCACGGGTTTTTCTCCCGCATCCGTCGCGGTAAATGCTGTCACTACACAGGTCTTCACGGTCACTGGAGCCAGGTTTGATGCTGCTACCATCATCCAACTTCGAGGGGCTGACGGTACAATCTATGATGTAATTGATTTCGTATTTACAGATTCGACTGAGGTGAAGTTTAAGATTGGAACCTTGTCGACCGCAGAGCGTGCAAATAGACCCTATAAGGTTGTCGTGACGAATGGGTCTGGTCTCTCAGTAACGAGTTCCACTACAATTGGACTTGGTTCCGTGACTTGGTCATTGCCAGCGGCTTCGAGTATAAATGAGTTCGCTATAGGGGCTGCAACCACACTCATACTCTCTGCATTTGATGGTGCGGGTGGGTCGGCTGTGACCTATACACTTCATTCGGGATCCTATCTATCTGGAACATTCACACTTTCAGGGACTACCATAACGGGTACTACCGACGCCGCAGAAAACACCACATCGTCTGTCACCATTCGAGCAACGGATAACGCCGACTCTTCAGTCTTCTTAGACCGTACGTTTACTCTAAAGGCTGTACCTGATGCACTATACGCGTTTACGTCACACACGTTCACGAACCTTGGTGCCTCGGGACGATACGGGCCCACCGTAAACCAGAATAGTTATTCGGCAGGGTTTTACGGTAATAGTTCGTTTTTTACTCAAGTATCGGGAAAGCAGGGGTTCCAGCTTTGGACCGTTCCTAAAGGCGGAACGTATACAATCAAGGCATATGGGGCGTCCGGGACGAAAACGCCGTACTCATCAACTGGTAGACCCGCCTGGACCCAGGGTAACTTTACTTTGACGAAAGGGGAAAAACTAGTCATTATTGTCGGTCAATATCATAATCACAGCGGTTACCATTACAACGCTGGGGGTGGTGGGGGTGCTTCATGGGTTCTCAAGGAGGATTATGGTGGTTCAGGAGCCACACCGAGTAGTTTATACCTTGTCGCGGGTGGTGGTGGGGGTGGGATCGCTTCTAATGGGGGAGGCTTTAACCACTCCCACGCCGATGCTGGTCGGACTCAAGCTTCTCTTCAGAATTCATGGCCGGCGGCGACGGCAGCTCAGTGGGGCAGTGGTGGTGGGGCTTCATACGGTGTGACTGGCCTCGGTACGTCGAATTATACCTCACTCCCGACTGGTGGTGAGAGGCCATATGAAGGTGCCGAAGGAGGAGCTCACGGCCACAATGGTTCGTATACCAACTTTGGTGGATTTGGTGGTGGTGGTGGTTCTGGGGCACATTCGGCTGGTGGTGGGGGTGGATATGTAGGTGGCAAAGCGGCACCAGCTTACAATTTTTCCGGTGGTTATGGTGGTTCCTCGAGGAATAATGGTACAAACGTTACATTTGGATACGACTCGACGGTCCCAATACAAGGTAAAGTTATCATAACCCTAAATTAATATAGGGGTAAAGTATATATGCTGACCCAAGTATTAGAACAGATGTTTCCGGGTGAACCTTATACGTCCGATGGAACCACATGGGAGAGTGTCGTTTTTGAAAATCTAGCAAAACCCGATGATGAGGCGTACGAATATACACTCTATAAACTCACGAATGTCGAGGCGATCAAACAGTTTCGAGAGGAACGGAACGCTCTCCTCGATAAGAGCGATAAGTACATGACCTCAGATTATCCACATAATTTGGTAAAAGATATTCAAGATTGGAAAGACTACCGCCAGGCTCTAAGGGATCTCCCTATAACAGCCCGACCAACTTTAGATGAAGATGGGAAACTCACTGGTGTTGAGTGGCCCGTCATACCAGGTCAGTAGAAGTCCCCACACCTAATAACACGTAAATCATTTCTTACGCTATATTAGATGTCTGTGAATACTGTGGGTTCATTTTTGAACATCAGGGATTCACACCTTCGTGTGGTCTCAGGTAACGTTTACGCAACAGCAATGAATATCGGGGGTATAAATGTCGATGTCGCACAAGGTCTCCAGAGCGTCACGAATCAGGGAAATGTCACATCCAATACACTTCAATTTTCGAACGCGACCACGGCTTTCGTCACTACGGGGAACGTTTCGGTGGGTCGCGATCTCACGGTTACCGGGAACACCCTCGTTTCCTCCAATTTAACTGTTACTGGGAACGTTTTGGTTTCGGATGACTTGACAGTTACTGGGAACGTCGCCATGGATACAGACACTCTTTTCGTGAACGCGACAACTTCTAATGTAGGGATCGGGACGGTAACACCTGGGTATACGCTTGATGTTGCCGGTGATATAAACTTCTCGGGAACTTTCAATCAAAATGGAGCCCCGTTTGTGTCCTCCCCGTGGACGACGACGGGGGCTGACCTTTCTTATACGACGGGGAACGTTTCAGTAGGGAAAGATTTAACCGTGACTGGGTTCGTCGGGAATTCTGGAACTGGGGCCATACTCGTTCCGAGTGGGACGACTGCACAACAACCTGCCGGGGTTAACGGTATGCTCCGGTATAACTCCACAACCGGGTACATGGAAGCGTACACAGCGTCTGGGTGGGGGTCTATCACACCACCTCCAACAGTACAAACAATTAGTCCCACATCCGTCGCAGTAGCTGATGTCACTACACAGGTCTTCACAGTCACGGGGGCTTTCTTTGATGCTCAGACCACAGTTCAACTTCAAGGGGCTGACCTTACACTTTATAACGTGACCGATTTCGTATTTACAAATTCGGGTTCGCTCGGGTTTAAGATAGGAACCATGGCTACCGGACAACTCGCAAATAGACCCTATAAGGTTGTCGTGACGATCGGGGGTGGTCTCACGACAACGAGTGCCGCAACCCTAAATGTTGGTGCGGCGACTTGGACCTCACCGGCGGCTGGTGCGACCCTGGCCACCTTCAATATGGCCGCGTCCGCGAATAATACGGAATTAGCGGCTACAGACGACGTTGGGGGTAGCGGTGTGACATACTCTGTAGCACCTTCAAGTGCCGCCTTACCCTCGGGACTCACTCTTAACGGGATTACGGGTGCGATAACAGGTACTATCGGGGCGGTGGGTACGACGAGTGTAACATTCCGAGTCACTGATAATGCGTCTGGGACGTTCGCCGAGAGAACATTCAGTATCGTGGCGGTGAATGAGTTGTACACCTGGTCCCCAAATCCATTTACATTCGGAGCCGCGAGGGTGAATGGGAGTGGTGCCGAACCCACAACGAACGAGACACAGGCGAGTCAGCTATTTGGGGCTAACCTCGGCGATTTTATTGCTAAATCGACTTATTCATCTGCGGCGTGGAGAACTAACACCGCATACTTTAAATTGGGGGCTTCAGGGGTGGACTCTGCCGAAACCGGATTTCAACTTTGGACTGTACCCAAAACCGGTACGTACACAATTAAAGCGTACGGAGCCTCGGGGGGTGGGTTGAACGTCGGCGGCTCCGGAAGCGGACCTACGTACGGTGGTTTTGGTGCATGGACCCAAGGAAACTTTGCGTTAACTACGGGTGAAAAGTTACTTATTATCGTAGGACACGTGGGTCGCGACGGGACGTCATACAACGCGACAGCTTCAGGTGGTGGTGGTGGTACTTATGTTCTTAAAGAGTTAGGTGCTAGTACTGCCATAAGCAACGCAAGTATTTATTGTATTGCGGGGGGTGGTGGAGGTGGAAGGGACAAAAACGTAGTAAGTACCACCGCCGGCGGTGGGCCGGGTATAGCCGGTCAAGCCGCTGAGATTACTTCCGGTGGGGGTGGTACTGTGTCAGCAAACTATGGCTCTGGTGGTGGCGCAGGTTATTTTGCGGATGGGAATGTACCCACCTCCACCACCTCCGGCCTTCAGGCAACGAGACCCTATGCAGGCTCCCATGGCGGGTACGGTTCATGGAGTTGGGGGTCGAGTCATGGCTACGGAAACAGGTATGGTGGTTTTGGTGGAGGCGGAGGAAATGGGGCCCACGATCCGGGTGGTGGTGGTGGCTACACGGGTGGTGGTGGGTCAACGTTTGGTTACAATCAGTCCCCAAATATCTCCCAAGGTGGTACATCTAGAAATAACGGGATCTCAGGAACTATTTCTTTTGGTAATAGCATTGAAATCGCCGCGAATGGTTCCGTTACCGTAACCCTAAATTAATATCGGGGTAAAATATATATGCTCTCCCAAGTATTAGAAAAAATGTTTCCGGGTGAACCCTATACCTCCGACGGTACCACGTGGGATAGTGTCGTTTTTAAAAATATAGCAAAACCCGGTGATGAGACGTACGAATATACACTCTACAGACTCACGAACGTCGAGGCGATCAAACAGTTTAGGGAGGAGCGGAACGCTCTCCTCGATAAGAGTGATAAGTACGTAACCCCAGATTACCCACACAGACTCGAACTGGATATCCAGAACTGGAAGGACTACCGCCAGGCCCTCCGACACCTCCCGGGGACGGTCAAACCAACTTTAGATAAAGATGGAAACCTCAAGGATGTCGTGTGGCCTACCCCTCCCACTACACTCACGGGGGGTGCTCAAGATACGCTAACACAACGTAGAGTTTCTAAATTGGTGAACGAAAACACGAAATTAAGTTCGAAAATAA
>Ga0209192_10003027_pt1 | contig 11569 bp, 12 predicted proteins | sample ArcticOcean_MG_C_11_FD_187433 | JGI IMG/M metagenome (GOLD analysis project Ga0209192, IMG submission 187433) | Marine microbial communities from western Arctic Ocean - ArcticOcean_MG_CB2_154 (SPAdes) (version 2) | ecosystem: Environmental > Aquatic > Marine > Oceanic | place: Arctic Ocean... | reverse complement strand
AGAGAGAAATAGAGAGAGAGAGAGAGAGAGTAATAGAGAGAGTAATAGAGAGAGAGAGAGAGTAATAGAGAGAGATAAATTTGATTTGTAAGGTGGAAAGGGAATAAATCAAAGAATTTAAAATTATAAATATATTTATATAATATAATGTTTGATGAAAAATATAAAAAGTGGCCTAAAAATATTGTTGATTTGATATATATAGATAATAAACTTACTAAAAAAGATAAAACATATATTAATAATACATTAAATGTTGCAGCATTAAGATTATTTGTTAATTTTCGATATACAACTGACCCCCAGCGGTATGATAAAATGAAAAAAACAGAGTTAATTGAAGAGTTAAAATATTCTCGTTACAGTTAAACTAGATTTTCTTTAAAGTTTGATAGATTTCGTATCATAATAAGTTATATTAGAATCCTTTAATATATCAATTGAGAGAAGGTGTCTGAAAAGGAACCTTGTTATATTAGTTCCAATGATGAGGGTAAGGTAATATGTTCTCTCAATACAATAATAATAATAGATAAATTTGATTTGGTAAGTGGAGAAGGAAGGTTGAGAGAAGGTGTCTGAAAAGGAAGATAGTTCTATTAGTTCCAATGATGAGGGTAAGGTAATATGTTCTCTCAATACAATAATAATAATAGATAAATTTGATTTGGTAAGTGGAGAAGGAAGGTTGAGAGAAGGTGTCTGAAAGTATTTGAAATATAGTTCTGGAACTTCGTGTAGAGAATAAAGTAATATGTTCTCTCGGTGCACGAAGAGTATACTTGATAGAGAATAATAGAGAGGGAGGGTGTCCGGATGGTTGAAGGGTACAATGGTTGAAGGGTACAATGGTTGAATGCAGTACAATGGTTGAAGGGTACAATGGTTGAAGTAGAGAAGAGAAAAAGGGAAGGTACCTTTTTCTCGAATGATACAATGAGTAATAAGATGAGGAATGAGTAATAAAATGAGGAATGAGTAACAAAAAGAGTAATAGGATGAGGAATGAGTAACAAAAAGAGTAATAGGATGATAAATGAGTAATAGTATGAAAGGTGGTATAATAGTATGAAATATTAATTAAGTATTAATTAAGTATTAATTAAGTATTAATTAAGTAGTAGCATGACATCTCTTTTGGAGTCTTGTACGGATAGTGTATATTGTTCGATATTAACAGAGGTATCATCGGCGAGATTGTCCATTTTAAAACGAAAAACGGAGACGGGTTTATCTTGTCCGAGGCGATAACAACGAGCGACGGCTTGGTCTTCAACGGCGGGGTTCCAGTGTGGGCTAACAAAATATACTTCGCTAAAATGTTGAAGGTTAAGTCCTTCGCAACCGGTTTTAATTTGAAGGATGAGAACGTCGGAGGGGTTGGTGAGAATATGTGCTCTTTTAGATTGAGGTACGCGACCATCGAAGGTTTGTACCGATAGATTATGTTTAATGAGTGAGTTTTGTATGAAGTCAATTTCGCCACGATAGTGACAGAATATAATTTTATGTTGTTTATTATGTTTCCTAAGAATGATGGTATCGATAAGGGCGTCTAGTTTGCTGGAATGTAGTAAAGCATCTTGTAGTTGTTCGTCTTGTTGGAAGAGTGGGTCATCTTGTAGTTGTTGAATAAGTTTAGAGAGGAGAGAAGGTAAAATACAGGCTTGTCTGGCGTAGGTGAGGAAGGGTAAGGGCGATGAGTCTAGTATATTAGAGAAGGGGTTATAATTAGTATGTATATTAGAGAAGGGTAGGGATTGGTGTAGGTGTTCTGCGAGATGGCGTTCGGTGTGAGATTTCCAAGGAACCTGAATAACGTGATTATTAAGTGGTGGTAAATGGAGACCGACTTGTGACTTTGTGCGTTTAAGTATAAAGAGATTAACGATAGAGGGTAAATTCGTTGGATTTACATAGAAAGATTCGGGAATATTGAGAATCGCACAAAGGGCGTAAAAGTCGCGAAGTTTGTTTTGTATGGGTGTGCCGGTGACGAGCCATGTAGAATGTGAGGGTAAAAGACGGGCGAATTTAAAGGTTTTAGTATTGTGATTACGCAAATGGTGAGCTTCATCAAAAACGATTCTATCCCATTTAATTTGTCGTAGGGGATAGGAGTGAAGGAGACCGTAGGTTGTGAGAATGATGGGTGAGTCAACAAGGTTTTGTAGTGATATCTGTGAGAGGGGTGTATTACCGAGGGAGTGAAAGATGAGTGGGTTATGGTTAATGAAGGTTTGAATAGCGGTTTGCCATTGTTCGAGGAGTGCTCTAGGGAGAACGATGAGGGTATGTGGTTTAGGGTTGGATATGATGAGAGAGAGGATTTGAATGGTTTTACCGAGCCCCATTTCATCTGCGAGTATTCCTCCTTTTATCTTGGAACCATCAATCTCGGTACCAAGTTCTTTTTCCAAGAGCCATTTTACTCCCTCCACTTGATATTTTTTAAGTTCTACCCGCAATAACTTTGCCATACGCTGATTTAATGAACGGTCTCATCGATGTTCGGCCATCAATCCTTATATGTATAGTAAGTGTATATGGCGTGGTGTGTATTTAAATAGGAGCAATACATAAATTGTGCGAATAAGAGCATATCAGGTATGACCTAGGTGACATTTGATGGGTGAGTGTAGACGAGGGGTATATAATGTATGTTAATATAAAATGGCGTGGGAGACATAAATCATCGGTGGGATGACGTGGGAGACATAAATCATCGGTGGGATGACGTGGGAGACATAAATCATCGGTGGGATGACGTGGGAGACATAAATCATCGGTGGGAGACATAAATAATAGGTAGGAGACATAAATAATAGGTAGGAGACATAAATAATAGGTGGGAGATGGGGTATATAATGTATGCTTATATTATATGAGGTGGTGGCGATCAATAGACGAGGGGTACATAAATTTAGGGAATAAAATCATACCGGCGGTGACGTCGGAGATAATCTTATTCGGGTTACTAGTATCGGGTAATTATATAGGTGAATTATTCTCTTGTAGCATTCAGAGGTCTTTGACGAATAATCGCATATACAAACATATACTAGGTGTGTTGAGTCTATATTTTTTTGTGACTACATTAAGTAATAGTAATATATTAAATCCAATAGAATATATGGTATCATCCATTCTCATTTATTCGTGGTTTGTGATAATAACACTTACTCCTAGACCCTATACGATGGCGATCGTATCTACACTTATCTTTTTATATCTACTCAACGACATTGAAGTGCACTTTAAATTGTTGGAAAATCATCATAAGTTCTTTCTATATTCTATATTATTTCTTTTCACAATTATTATGTCATTTGTTGGCTGTTACAAATACTATCATATCAAGAAACTTCGCTTTGGTAACCTCTTTGATTTGAAGAAGTTTATATTTGGCACCACACAATGCTTTTAACGAACACCCACCCACTTCCCACCTTTTTCTTGAAAATATATGTATATGGATACATATATTTTATATAAAAATAATAAAAATAATAAAAATAATAAAAATAATAAAAATAATAAAAATAATAAAAATAATAAAAATAATAAAATAATAATTGTCTCATTCATTACCTCATTCATTACCTCATTCATTGCTTCATTCATTACCTCATTAATTTCACTAAACTGGGGTGTTGCACAATATATTTCGCAATAGAGGCGATTTGATACTTAAAATCATAAATGAGTAGCGATTCAAAAAGTAATATAGGAACAATTATTCCTATCGCGGCTAAAACAGACGCATATATACTATTTGTGTACAAATAAGCAGCATTCATCGCGGTATTAATTATATATCCCGGTAGGAGATAAGAACACATTACCATAATAATTGCATAAGACCAACCGACGTATATGCCCTCTTTATGTGATTTAGAAGCGACAATATAGCACATTGATATTAATGCCGCATAATTAATCATTGTTTTTGTATAAAAATGTACGATAAAGTCGGGGTCACTTACGTATAGATTTTTCCATATATCGTAAGGTCCTCTTATAAAAGTAAGGATTGTTGCCAACATGTCAACATTTGGTAAATATATCGGTAGTATATATGCTAAATCGAAATAAATTATTATTTGAGGAATAATAATTATTGCAATAATAAAATATATAACTAATCCGCAAATGTCAATTAATACCGGACCCATCGATTCTTTCGAAAATTCTTTCTTTATGTTAGCCTTTATTTCATTACGTCGTTTCAAAATGTTGATGTCTTCAACCGTCGCATTGTTTGGTAATACTTTATTTAACATATAATATATTCATCTAAAATAATATTTTCATCTAAAATGATACTTTCATCTAAAATGATACTTTCATCTAAAATGATACTTTCATCTAAAATGATACTTTCCTCAATGTTTCTCCGTGTTAAATAACCTTTATAAAAAGAAACGATTACGTTCTTGCTTTTATCTTCCCGTTTTAGATTGACATCGCATTCTTTTAGCAAATCGGACCATTTATTTTTCATAAAAAAATTATTTTGAATCGTAAAATTATAGTCATGGATAAGAGGTCCATTATTTAAGTTACTCTTGTTCCAACAACCATAAGGAGGGGTCATCCAATACTCCCTCTCTTTATTTAAAAGCCATATTTTCAAATACTTTTTCAGTAACATATATTAATAAGATTAGATTAATAAGATTAGATTAATAAGATTAGATTAATTTCAATCCATAAACTCGGGAATGATATATTCTTCATTATCTTTCTTTTGCCACTTACCAATTATACTTGGTGACGTTTTATTCGCCAAAATATCCTCGTGATTATAAACATTATTATCATCATCAATATAATAGTTAATTCCCATAATTTCCTCGACCCAAATTTCCACTTTTTTACTATATTCATTTGTGTCTACACTTGGGTCAATAATCCCGTGTGGCGAACCCTTTATATGAGTACCACAAAATTCCTCTCCTTCAAGTCGTCGTCGAGTACATTGTTCATAATTCGCTCTTTTTGCCCTACATCGAATATTATGCGGAACAATATTCTTTATCCTTTTTCTTTTTTGAAAATCCTCTTTACCTATTTCTAATCCTTCGGTATCATATAGAAATTTCAAGAAGTCGCTTGTTAAATCTTGCTCATTCGCAATACATTTAATATTATTTATTTCAATCCATCCACGAATATGGTCTTTAAGATCTACAAAATGGTCTTCTATTTTCCTTGACAGCCTTTTCTCCATTACATTATTTTTTTTACATATTTTTATTTCAATTTTATAAAGAATGTAAATTTAAACTTAAAGAAACCGTCGCATACGAACATTTACACAACCGAATAGATACATTTGAATTTACACCTTTTTACACGTCCAAAGGTGCAATATCATCATTACCTTTATTATCTTTATTATCTTTATTATGATCTCCGGATGGTTGTAAGGATAGGGTGTCTTCGTGAATTAATTCTTTGGTCTCCGCAGTCTCATTAATATCATCATTATCTTTATAATGTTCGGGGGATGGCGGCAAAGATAGGGTGTCTTCGTGAATTAATTCTTTGGTCTCCGCAGTCTCATTAATATCATCATTATCTTTATAATGTTCGGGGGATGGCGGCAAAGATAGGGTGTCTTCGTGAATTAATTCTTCGGGAGATGGCTGTAAGGGTCGGGTGTCTTCGTGAATCAATTCTTTGGTCTCCGCAGTCTCATTAATATCATCATTATCTTTATAATGTTCGGGAGATGGCGGCAAGGATAGGGTGTCTTCGTGAATCAATTCTTCGGGAGATGGCTGTAAGGATAGGGTGTCTTCGTGAATTAATTCTTTGGTCTCCGCAGTCTCATTAATATCATCATTATCTTTATAATGTTCGGGGGATGGCGGCAAAGATAGGGTGTCTTCGTGAATCAATTCTTTGGTCTCCGCAGTCTCATTAATATCATCATTATCTTTATAATGTTCGGGAGATGGCTGTAAGGGTAGGGTGTCTTTGTGAATTAATTCTTTGGTCTCCACAGTCTCATTAATATCATCATTATCTTTATAATGTTCGGGAGATGGCTGTAAGGATAGGTTGGCTTCGCGAATCAATTCTTTGGTCTCTTCGAGGACTTTAATATCATCCTTTGAAAGCGGGTTTACCTCGGGGAAACTATCGTTATATGTGGTATTATCGTGAGGTATCTCATCTGTAGTAATACAAGATAATGCTTTATCTAATGAACTTTTAGTCTCTGGACTAATATCATTCATCAGGGTTTGAATATTCTCTCTATAGGGACCGTTTTCAAATTCGTTTACTCTTTGAGTCTTCTTATTGGCGATCTGTTTACTGGTTCGTTTTATTAAAATATCTTCATTTACTACGCCAACTAATAATTTTAATTTCAATAATAATCGGGTGTAATATTTCGTATGATGAATATGAAATGTGTTTAAATATTGAGTATACATATTAATTTTTTCCTTTAAAAGGGTATTAGAAAATCGTTGATGATGTAATAGATTGTCTATATTAAGCCCCATTTCGGCGTGTTTGGAGTTACTATTTAAATGTATTTCCTCCTGTTCGAGGTAACTTCCGAGTTCCATAACATAACTTAATATGAAATTCTGCAAATCAATAACCAAGTTAATATCATATTTTTTTATTTTGTCTAAATGCTTAAATACAGGAAATCGTTTATTACATTTCGTTTTTTGAATTATTTCTTTATTTTGTATATCTTTAATGATATAATTTTGTATCATTCTAAATAAATTATAATATTCGCAATAAAGTCTATTGTCTATTTTTGTAAAAATACAATTCATATTATTATGCTCTATTTCCAATAGTTCATTTTGGAAAAAGAAGGAATCCATTCCAAATAATGAACGCATATTCTCGTGCGTATTTAGCAAATCTGCATAAGTGGTCTGAAGAACGGTAATCTTGCTATCTAAACTTTCAAATATATTAGCGATATCTTGTCTTAATGATAGAACACTCGCAAAATTTTGACGAATAACATTTAATGCGGTCATTATATATTAAATATAGAATATATAATTATATATAATGCCTGATTATAATTCGGACACAGACACAGATATTGAACTCCAACCGGTTGCCATGGATGGAGATATACATAAAGTTATACCGTGGACTGAAGCGCACGAGAATATATTGGTTGATTGGGCTGATAAGGCGCTTTGTTACAGATGGCTTCACACTAAAGCACATCAACATTATACCCATGCGAACATGTGGTTTACGATACCGGTGATTATTATGAGTACATTGACGGGAACAGCCAACTTCGCGCAAGATAAATTTCCGGATTCAATAAGAAATTACGCTACGATGGGTATAGGAGCAGTAAATATTTTTGCAGGAATATTAACAACAATATCACAATTTTTAAAGGTAGGAGAACTCAACGAAGCACATAGAGTAAGCAGTATATCTTGGGATAAATTTTATAGAAATATCAAGGTCGAACTAGCAAAGGCTCCGGATGAACGTCAACCGGTGTTACAGACGTTAAAAATTGCCAAGGAAGAATTTGATAGATTGATGGAAACTAGTCCGGCAATAGATGAAAATATTACGGACCTTTTCCAGCGCACATTTACAGATGGTAAAGGCGGAGATATCCCCTTAGATCAACAAACTAGAAAACAAAAACTATTTACAGCACTAAGGAAACCGGAGATATGCGACGAATTAGTATCGTGTAAACAATTTGTATATAGAATATCCGATAAAGAGAAAGCCAAAGGTTCTTTACAAGGCAAAATTGACCTGGCGAAGAAAACGATGAAACTAAAGATGCAAACTGATGCGATTAATAGAGTAATTAATCTTTTCCTAGATTCACGAAAACGTATGCCAACAGACGAGGAAATTTTAAATGAATTATCGGATGACAATATCGACAAGAAAACGATAGAAAAGGTTCTTAATAATCGAAATAAACCCGCATCACAATCATATTATGATAATATTATAATTACGCCGTCCGATGAGAATGTTTAAACAACCATAAATAGTAGAAGTGTAAAGATATAGGCGGATAATAGTATCATATTCGTAGCAACACTCATCGAGAATAAATATGTGATTAGAAATAAACACTTGGTAACTACAATTATGGCTATTAAAAATATACAAATTTCATAAAAGGTTATATTAGCTTCATTCATTATATTATATTTAAATATAATATAATATTTAGTTTTACAATCGAATAAAAGAAGTGGGTTTTATCCTATTTACCCAAATTCAGCGTAATCTTCGCGGGTAATATACGCCGATTAATAATATCCCATACAGTTAGTTGGAGTAATATAATCCTCTGTCGACCGATAAATGTTATTATCAATGAGTGGGGTAAATAATGTGCTTTCTCCTAAAAATACAATGCTTCTATAGAGATAATATTCATCAAATAATTATAGAATAATCAAGACAGCGCAGTTGATTTATTACTTAGTCTAAATTTTTGAAAATTTTATGACGTATTTCTTCTTTCACCGAGACTTTTCTTGTTTGTAAAATAAAATTCCCTAACTCCTCGGGTTGAAATGATGGGTCATTTTGAAAATATGTTGATAAACTTTCCATTAGATGACTTTTACTTAACGGCGCTTTTATGTTCCTTTGTGTTTTCTGTATCTTACCATCTTTTATGTCAAAACTATCTATATCATTTGTTTTCATTATTTCCACCAGAGAGTTGGTAATCTTTGTCTTTTCTTCGCGTCGCTTCTTTGCCTCTTTTTGTAATACTTTTAACTCTTTGTCAAAGTGAATCCATTTTTTTATTAAATTAACAACCTCATCTTTTGTTGCCATTTATATTCTATTTATACTCTTTCTTTAATTAAATTTATAATCATAGTATCTTTACTTTTTATCAATAATTACCTCCCTTGCTATCGTTTTAATTATTTTATTTGTGTCCTGATCTTCGCATGAAGATGTTATATTATTGATAATTTCTATATACTGGCCTTTACCTTCTATCGTTTCCGCCCACCCTTGATGTTTCACTTCCCACTCATTTATTGTATCTATCCGTTTTTGTGCTATATTTGATATCGCATTCTTCATCTTTTCCTTCCCCTCGGCTTCCTTTTCCCACGTATTATTATCCTTAACATATAGTATCTCTCTCTTTAAATCACTACAATGTATTGGTCGTTTATGTAATTCTAACTGCTTTAATCCCCGAATAATTATGTTTGATATACCATTAACATATCCATTTTGACACGTTTCATCTAAATCATCATTATTTAGTGCCAGTGTTTCCACAAATTCAGTTAAATTTATTGCATCTTTACATTTCTCATTTAAAAAAATCTGTAAATTAAATTTATTATTTATGGTCGTATTTCCTATTTTTGGTATTACTTCTTTTAAAATCTCTCTCATCTCTATATTTTCAACCAATATACACTGATTTTGACTTATTAATGTAGTTATCATCCCTCTTAATTCTCTCGTTTCTTCATTATTATCCTTTACTACTAGTGCTGTGTATTCATTCGCATCATCAACTTCTTCATTACCCTCATTATTTCGTTCCTCGCATTTACCAATATGTCTATTAAAACTTTGAACGTGTTTATATATCTTTCCGCATAAACATTTATGCTTTGCGTCGAAACTGAAATGTTGGTTATTATCTTGTGACAAACTATTATTTATATGTTTTTTTGTACCGATATGTTGATTCCAAAGAAATCTTCTTTTACACGAATAATTACATAACTTACAAATATAATATTTCGAGTTATTTTCGGTCTCATTTGCTGTTATCTTTAAAGGCATCGTTCGTCTATATAATAAGTAAATAAAATATGCTTAAATTAATATAAATTATTTATCCCGAAAAGAGTCCATTTTCAAAACGTCTCCCCTCGCCCTCCGACATAATGCCTACAAAAGAGTTTTATTCACACAAACGTTATACATATTCGTTTACATTCCTCTAAGCGATAATATTAATAAATTAATTCTCGTTTTCTACGATTTCTGAATAAAATATGAATTATTGGATATAAATGTCCATTTTGCACTTATCGTTTGACTTTACGAAAAAAAGGCTCATTTGGTTCCGGAGTTCCTCGGAGCCCCTACATAATGCCTACAAAAGAGTTTTTTTCGTTAATAAATTCTCAAATAATCGTTTACATTCCTCTAAGCGATATCTTTTAATAAATTAATTATCGTTTTCTACGATTTCTGAATAAAATATGAATTATTGGATATAAATGTCCATTTTGCACTTATCGTTTGACTTTACGAAAAAAAGGCTCATTTGGTTCCAGAGTTCCTCGGAGCCCCTACATAATGCCTACAAAAGAGTTTTTTTCGATAATAAATTATCAAATAATCGCTTACATTCCTCCAAGCGATAATATTAATAAATTAATTCTCGTTTTTTAAGAAAATATGAATTATTGGATATAAATGTCCATTTTGCACTTATCGTTTGACTTTACGAAAAAAAGGCTCATTTGGTTCCAGAGTTCCTCGGAGCCCCTACATAATGCCTACAAAAGAGTTTTTTTCGTTAATAAATTCTCAAATAATCGTTTACATTCCTCTAAGCGATATCTTTTAATAAATTATTTCTCGTTTTCTACGATTTATTAAGAAAAGAGTTCATTTTCAAGAAGTCCTCGGAGCCCCTACATAATGCCTACAAAAGAGTTTTTTCTGGGTATAAACGCATAACTTATTCGTTTACATTCGTCTAGGCGATATTTTTAAATAAATTATTTCTCAATTTATCATATTTTTGAATATCTTATTGTGCCGATTTGTAAATCAATACTGATAATTATATTAACACGATAAATGCGGCGCATATATTAGCATATATTTTGAGCATTGTTACCATATACCGAAATAACGAGTTTTATAGACATATTACAAATAATTTAATTATAATATTTATGACGGATATCGTGTATGTATGTATATATTATTTATGTGTAGTTGTGAATAGATGAAGTAAAGCATATATGGATGAGCATTTTGAGCATTTTTTGGCTCAAAATAATATGCTCGAGGATGACTTTTTGAAATCGGAAAATGATGTAGGTAAAAATCCCCTACACGGGAAAAAAAGGGAATCTGGCGACATCTACATATATGTAGGGACAGGGGAATCGCGGAACGTTTTGATCCAAGAAAATGTTTCACTTTTCCATTTTGGACATTTATAAATGTCCATTCTTAACTTTTCATTTGACTTTACGAAAAAAAGGCTCATTTGGTTCCAGAGTTCCTCGGAGCCCCTACATAATACCTACAAAAGAGTTTTTTTTAGAAATTAGAAAACCAATTATAACCTAGATGCTTCTAGGGGAATATATATAATTATATTATGTCGATAAATATGAAAGCATATAGGTAATATAAATTATATTTATGATGAATAATATAAAGATTCGGGTAACAAATGTTCGGATGGGGGGTTGTCTTCAATAGAAGTTTTTAATAGTAAAAATGAATGAGTGGTATAGTCCCCCCAACCCAACCCCACTGCACTGCACTGCACTGCACTGTCAACCCC
>Ga0209192_10003019_pt1 | contig 11581 bp, 10 predicted proteins | sample ArcticOcean_MG_C_11_FD_187433 | JGI IMG/M metagenome (GOLD analysis project Ga0209192, IMG submission 187433) | Marine microbial communities from western Arctic Ocean - ArcticOcean_MG_CB2_154 (SPAdes) (version 2) | ecosystem: Environmental > Aquatic > Marine > Oceanic | place: Arctic Ocean... | reverse complement strand
TAAATTTACCTCTACTATATATAATAATTTATTGAGTTATTTTTTTTTCTTTTCGTCTTTTTTTACTTCTTCAAATTCAGCATCAACAACTTCAGCATCAACTGTCTTCTCTTTATTTTTACCATTGTCTTCTGGTTGGCTCTGCGCAGTTTGTTGGTCTGCGTGAATTTTCTCACCAAGTTTTTGAGATACCTCAGCAAGCACTTTGTTCTTAGCTTCTATATCATCTTTGTTATCGGATTTTAAAGACTCTTCAAGATCATTAATAGCTTTTTCGATCTTTATTTTCTCATCTTTTTCTACTTTATCAGGGTTATCAGTCATTGTTTTTTTAACTGAATGAATCATACCTTCAGAGAGATTTTTTGCATCAACTAACTCTCGCAATTTTTTATCTTCTTCAGCGTGAAGCTCAGCATCATCTTCCATCTTTTTGATCTCTTCTTCACTAAGTCCACCACTAGACTTAATGACTATTTTATTTTCTTTACCAGTAGCTTTATCTTTTGCATTCACATGCAAGATACCATTTGCATCAAGGTCAAATGTAACCTCTATTTGAGGAGTTCCTCTTGGAGCTGATGGTATTTCATCTAAATTAAATTGCCCCAAACTTTTATTCCCAGCAGCCATCTCTCTTTCACCTTGAAAGACGTTAATTGTAACTGCGCTTTGGTTATCTTCAGCAGTGGAAAATGTTTGTGATTCTTTTGTTGGAATTGTAGTATTTTTTTTAATTAATTTTGTCATAACACCGCCCATTGTCTCAATTCCTAAGCTTAATGGAGTAACATCTAAGAGTAAGACGTCTTTCACGTCGCCTTGAAGAACACCACCTTGAACTGCAGCGCCTACTGCAACTGCTTCGTCAGGGTTAACATCTTTTCTTGGCTCAACTCCAAATATCTCTTGTACTTTTTCCTGAACTTTAGGCATTCTAGTTTGACCGCCCACAAGGATTACATCAGCAATCTCATTTGATGCTCCTGAATCCTTTAAAGCAGTTTTGCATGGAGCTATAGTTCTCTCTATAAGATCTTCAACTAGCGACTCAAGTTTTGCCCTTGTTAATTTAACAACTAAATGTTTTGGTCCAGAAGCATCTGCAGTTAAGTAAGGTAAATTAACTTCTGTCTGTGTGCTGCTTGATAGCTCAATCTTAGCTTTTTCTGCAGCTTCTTTAAGACGTTGCTTAACAAGCACATCTTTACTTATATCTACACCATTTTCTTTTTTGAATTCTTCTGCAAGGAAATCAATTATTCTGTTATCAAAATCCTCACCACCTAAAAAAGTGTCTCCGTTCGTTGATAGAACCTCAAACTGATGTTCACCATCTACACTTGATATTTCAATTATAGAGACATCAAACGTACCTCCACCTAAATCATAAACTGCAATTTTTCTATCACCTTCTTTTTTATCCAAACCAAATGCTAAAGCAGCTGCAGTTGGCTCATTAATTATTCTTTTAACTTCTAAACCAGCAATTCTACCCGCATCTTTTGTAGCCTGTCTTTGACTGTCATTAAAATAAGCAGGCACGGTAATAACTGCATCTGTAACTTCCTCACCTAAATAGTCTTCTGCAGTTTTCTTCATTTTTCTTAATATTTCTGCAGAGATTTGAGGCGGGGCCATTTTTTCACCTTTTATTTCAACCCAAGCATCTCCGCTATCTGCTTTTGAAATCTTGTAAGGCATCAAGCCTATATCTTTCTGAACTTCATCTTCATCAAACTTTCGCCCAATTAAACGTTTAACTGCATACACTGTATTTTCTGGGTTGGTAACAGCTTGTCTTTTAGCAGGAGCACCTACAAGAGTCTCTCCCTCATCTTGAAAAGCAACAATTGATGGTGTTGTTCTGGTTCCTTCAGCATTTTCAATCACTTTAGGTTTACCGTTTTCCATAACTGAAACACATGAGTTTGTTGTGCCCAAATCAATTCCAATAGTTTTTGCCATTTTTGTTATTCCTTTAATAAATTAAATTCTATATCTCTTTAAATAGGGGTATTCGGATAAATTTCAAGCTTTTTTTTCTTTTTCCTTTGATACTGATACTAATGCCGGCCTTAAAACCCTTCCATTTAATTTGTATCCTTTTTGGAATACAGTGAGAATTTTATTTGGCTCTTCGTCTGAATCTAGCATCGTCATAGCCTGGTGAACATTAGGGTCAAATGCCTCGCCTGTTGGATCTAATTCTTCAATATTAAATTTTTCAAATATCGTGGCTAGTTGTTTTACAGTTAATTCAACACCATCCTTGTAACTTTCTACTGTTGCTTTTTTAATGGCTAAGGCTGCATCGAGACTATCTTTAACAAGGAGTATTTCCTGACTAAAGGCTTCTATTGCATATTTTCTTGTTTTTTCTGCTTCTTCTAAGGCTCTTTTTCTATTATTTTCTTTTTCTGCTTGCCCGTAGAGTATTTGAGCCTCAAGAGCTGCAATTTTTTCCACCAGGCTTGTTGTATCTTTAGTCTTAGCTACTTTTTTGACTTTCTTCGATTTAGTTTTGTCTGTCATATTAATTTTAAAACGTTAATGTTTAACTTAAAAATAATATGGAGACTATTAGAATAATTTCAAGTCTTTTTTTAAAAATTAATTGAATTTAATACCAGTAATTGACTTATTTATATCATTTCATTGCATAATGGATGATCATACAAAAACAAATACATGAAATTATGAAGCAATCGATCATTGAAATTACTGAGCGTATCAAAGAAAAGAGCAGGCCAACAAGGATTGCTTATCTCGAAAGAGTTACATTGATGAAAAAAAGAGATAGAGGTAGCGATCGTTTGGGCTGTGCAAATGTGGCACATGCAATTGCGGCACTTCCCAAAGATGATAAATTTAGGATAGTAGCGGAAAAAAAACCAAATGTTGCTATCGTGACTGCATACAATGATATGTTATCAGCGCACAAGCCATATGAAAGTTACCCTGAAATTATAAGGCAAGCAGCATCTAATTTCGGAGCAACTGCACAAGTTGCCGGAGGGGTTCCTGCTATGTGTGATGGAGTTACACAAGGTGAACCTGGAATGGAATTAAGTCTTTTCTCAAGAGATAATATTGCTATGGGTGCCGCAATTGGCTTATCTCATGATGTATTTGATGGCGCTGTAATGCTTGGTATTTGTGACAAGATTGTTCCTGGTTTGTTAATAGGAGCTCTCCATTTTGGGCATTTACCAACAATTTTTGTTCCTGCAGGACCAATGTCCACAGGGATTGATAATACATCTAAGTCAAAAATTAGAGAGCAATATGCGCAAGGAAAGATTGGAAGAGATGAGCTACTAGATTCAGAGTCAGCAGCTTATCACGGAGAAGGGACCTGTACTTTTTATGGAACTGCTAACAGCAACCAAATGCTTATGGAAGCAATGGGATTACATGTTCCAGGTGCAGCATTTGTTCATCCCTATGATGGTATTCGTAAAGAACTTACAATTGAAGCAGTAAGGTTATTAATTGAAAATATTCAAAATAAAGAAACAATCCCTGTTGGTGAATTAGTCAATGAAAAAGTCATTATTAACGCTATGGCAGCTCTTCTTGCAACTGGTGGCTCAACTAACCACCTTATCCATTGGGTCGCAATTGCTAGAGCTGCAGGAATAATAATTGACTGGTCGGATTTTCACGATTTAGCAAAATCTGTCCCTCTCTTGGCGAGCGTCTATCCAAATGGAAAAGCTGATGTAAATGAATTTCAAAAAGCCGGGGGACCAGCTTTTGTTATAAGAGAGTTAATACAGGGCGGTTGTATGTACCCAGATGTAATAACATCAAGTTTTGGGGGCATTGCAGAATATGCTAAACAACCAACGTTATTAAATGGAAAGCTTTCTTGGAAAGAGCTTCCGAAAGAAAGTGGGGATGAATCTGTTGTGAGGACAATAGATAATCCATTTAATGAGTCCGGAGGCTTAAGGCTTCTAAAAGGAAATATTGGACGATCTGTTATTAAAATTTCTGCTGTACCAAATGACAAACATATTATTGAAGCGCCTGCTCTGATATTCAACAGTCAAGAAGAGCTATTACTTGCTTTTGATGAAGAAAAATTAGATCAAGACTTTATTGCGGTAATTCGCTTTCAAGGACCAAAAGCAAATGGTATGCCAGAACTTCATAAGCTTACCCCGCCGTTATCTGTGATTCAAAATAAGGGATTTAATGTTGCAATTGTAACTGACGGGAGAATGAGCGGGGCCTCAGGAAAGATTCCTGCAGCTATCCATATGAGCCCTGAAGCAGCTGCCGGTGGTTCTATTTCAAAAATAAGAGAAGGCGATATCCTTAGACTCAATGCTGTTGTAGGATCATTGAATGTTCTTGTTGAGGATGATGAATGGAATAAAAGAAAACTAGAAGAAATGACTGAAGAACAGAAAATAAATAATAGTCATGGAATTGGTCGAGAACTTTTTGGTAGTATGAGGAAAAATGTATTATCTGCGGAAGAGGGAGCAATAACGTGGATCAATTAAACTTTTAGAGAGCGATATGAAGACAATTGAATTAGCAAAATATGGGCCTGTAATACCAGTCATTGTAATAGATGATATTAATGATGCCGTGCCTATGGCAGAAGCATTATTAGCTGGAGGAATTAAAGTTTTAGAGGTTACATTAAGAACTAACTCCGCCTTGAAGGCAATTGAGATGATAGCAAATAAGGTTCCTGATGCTATTGTTGGTGCTGGAACATTGAGAACAAAGTCTGATGCTATGAATGCAAAACTTGCAGGCAGTCAGTTTGCTGTTAGCCCGGGATATACGAAGGAAATGGGTATGGTTTGCAAAGAGATAGAACTTCCTCTGCTTCCGGGAGTTTCTTCTGGCGGTGAAGTTATGAATGCTAATAACGATGGATATTATTTCTTGAAGCTTTTTCCTGCAGTAGCTGTAGGAGGTATTAATTTACTAAAAGGTTTTTCAGGGCCATTTACTGATGTTCAATTCTGCCCAACTGGCGGAGTAACTGTAAAGTCTGCACCAGATTTTTTAGCATTGCCTAATGTTCCTGTTTGCGGGGGAACGTGGCTAACTCCAAAAAAGTTAATCGAAAATAAAGATTGGGCAGCAATTACAAAACTTGCGAAACAAGCTAGCTCGATATAAGTATTTTGTGATTGATTTAAAAAAATATAATACGATTATTTTCGATTGTGATGGAGTTATTCTTAATTCTAATTTTCAAAAAATAGAAGCTTATAGAAATACTGCTATAAAATATGGAGCAAGTAAAATTCAGGCTGAAGAGCTTGTTTCATATCACGTTAGTCTTACAGGAATTTCTCGTATTGTAAAATTTAAATACTTTCTAAAAGAAATTATGGGTGAGGATATTACAGATTCCTCCATGAAAAAATTAGTTGATAATCTAAATTTTGAGGTAATTAATTTGCTAAAAGATTGTGAGGTTGCAAGCGGGATAGAAAAGCTTAAATCTAAAACTAAAAAATCAACATGGATGGTAGCTTCAGGCGGAGACCAAGAAGAGCTAAGATTTCTTTTTAAGAGCAAGGATATCGATTCTTTTTTTGAAGGTGGAATTTATGGAAGCCCATCCTCAAAACATCAAATTGTAGAAGAAAAATTAAAGGACAAAAATTTCTTACCTACATTATTTCTTGGAGACTCGCTATATGACATCCAGACAGCACAAAAATATAATTTAGATTTTATTTTTGTTTATGGCTGGACAGATCTTCATGATTGGAAAAAGATATGTAATCAAAATAGTTTAATTTATATTGAAAAAATTCAAGATTTACTTTAGCTTAATTTCTTTATAATTTTAGTAGTGCTTCTTCCTTCAACAACACGTACTAGAGTAACTTTCCCACCCCATTGCTTAATTTCCTTTGCCCCCACCACATTTTTTATTGTGTAGTCATTTCCTTTGAATAACACGTCAGGCTTAATTGATTTAATTAGGTTTAGTGGAGTGGTCTCGTCAAATAAAATAACACTACCTACTGATTCGAGAGCACAAAGAACTAGGGCTCTATCAGCCTCACCAATAATTGGCCTATCAGATCCTTTAATTTTTCTGACTGATCTATCACTGTTAAGTGCAACAATTAAAAGATCTACCTGCTCTTTGGCTTTTGCTAGGTAAGTGACATGTCCTGCATGGAGAATGTCAAAACACCCATTGGTAAAGCCAATGGTTAGTTTTTTTTTGCCATCCTGGCCAGAATTATTTTTTCTTAATGTCTCAACTTGATCTAATAAATCTTTCTTGCTACCAACAACTTTTTTAATTGTATTGATACTTCTTAGCGAGTGAAGTTCGATTAATAGCTCATTCTTTTCGATTGGCATTGTTCCAATTTGTCTAATTACAATTCCTGCCGCTAAATTAGCTAGCTCGAAACCATCCTTTAGAGGTAAATTTCCAATTATACTTGCCGTTAATGTTGCAATAACAGTATCACCAGCACCAGATACATCAAATACTTGCTCAGAAGCTCTTGTAGGAAATTCTTCAACTTTATTATTTGTTATATATTTTATTCCATACTCACCTTGAGTCATGGAAATAAAATTAAAATCATATTTTTTGATTATTTTTTTCAACGATGTTTCAAGGATATTCTCGTCTTTGTCAGTTAAATTTGCTAGTAAATAAGCTTCTTTTTTATTGGGCGTAATTGCTGTTGCCCCACGATACTTTTCTAGATTTTTTCCCTTTGGGTCAATAAGGATTGGGATATTTTTTTTATTGGCTATTTGAATAATTTTTTTTAAAGCGGAAGCAGTAAGAAAACCTTTTTCATAGTCAGAAATAATTATTGCGTCAGGCCCACTCGATATGAGCTTTAAAATATTCTTCAATTCAACTTGGTCTGGACCTGTTGAAAATTCATCGTAATCAAGTCTGACTATTTGCTGCTGGCCACTCATAATCCTAGTTTTGGTAGTCGTAGAACTTTTTTTCTTCAAAAGATGCTTAGTAGGTAACCTATTTTCTTTGAATAAATTTTTAAGAATTTTTCCAGAATTATCGTTACCAATTTCTCCAACTATAACTGTTTTAATGCCTAAACCTAGAAGATTAAGTGCAACATTTCCCGCACCTCCAATCTTATAAATATTATCATTTACATTAACAATCGGCACAGGAGCTTCAGGCGACAATCTTTCAACGCTTCCGTTAATGTACTCATCAAGCATAATATCACCGATGACTAAGCCCCATTTATCTTTAGCATTAAAACCATTACTTACAATATCAATAATGTTATTTTTCAAAATTAAGCATACCTATCAGAAGTAAGAAGATAGTTTTTAATATAATCATTTACACCCTCATTTAAATTTTTAAATTTTAAATTAAACCCTGATAATAGTATTTTATCAAGATTAGCCTCAGTATAGTATTGATATTTTCCTTTTAAATCCTCAGGCATTTCAATGTACTTAATACTAGACATACTTCCTTTTGAGCTCATCAAAACAGCATTAGCTAAATCTTTGAATGACTGTGCAGATCCTGTTCCAGAGTTAAATATCCCTGAAATGTGACTATTTTTTAGAAAGAAGACAATATACTCAACTGCATCTTTAACATAAATAAAATCTCTTAATTGCATCCCATCTTTATAGTTTTTATTCCCACTTTTAAATAGTTTTATTTCATTCTCTTTTTGGTATTGTTGAAATGCATGAAATACAACACTAGCCATTCTATTTTTATGATATTCATTTGGACCATAAACATTAAAAAACTTTAAGCCACACCATTGAGGGGGGCTTGGCTGATTAGACTTAACTTGTGAAAGAATCCATTGGTCAAAAAAGTGCTTCGAATAGCCATAAGCATTAAGTGGTCTGAGTTTTGATAATAAATCTTCGTTATCATTGTATCCATGTTCGCCCCCACCATATGTTGCAGCAGAGCTCGCATAAATGAACGGTACTTTGTTTTGGGAACACCAACTCCAAAGCATTTGGCTATAGCGAATATTAGACAATAGTAATTTGTTGAAGTTTGTTTCAGTGGTTGAACTAATCGCACCCATATGAATAACAGCAGTAATATTTTTAATATTTTTAAGGTATTTTGGAAGATCATTTTTGTTTATATAATCAACAAACTTCCTCTTAGCAAAATTCTGCTCCTGATCTTTATGCAAAGGATCATCAACGATTACAAATTGATCTTCATTCATTATTGTGTTGAGGTGCCAGGCAACCATACTTCCAATCATGCCTGCACCACCTGTAAGAATTATCATAGGTTTTTCCTATTTAAACTTTTTTGCTTGTTTTTTTGTTATCTTTGATAATTTTTTTTCTTTTGCTGAGGACCATTTAGGATCTATCCATCCTTGGAGGTTAGATGTTGATATTTCTGCCATAGCCTTAATCCATGAAGTATCAGTATTTAAAGCAGGAATATACTTATAGCCTTTACCACCATTATCAATAAATATAGACTTTCCCTCCATATTTATTTCTTCTAGTGTTTCAAGACAGTCACTTGAAAATCCTGGACAGATTACATGTATATTTTTTATTTTTTGTTGGCCCAAATTAGCAACAACTTCTGAAAAATATGGTGTTAACCATTCAGCCCTTCCAAATCTAGATTGAAAGCAAATTTCATACTCACCATCTTTTAACTCTAAGGCCTCTGCTAATAAACGTCCAGTTTTATGACATTCACAATGATAAGGATCCCCTTGGTATAATGATTTTTTTGGAATTCCATGAAAGCTCATTATTAATTTAGTAGGTTTTCCATTTTTTTCCCAATAACTTAACACCGATGTCTTCAATGCGTTTATGTATGCTGGGTGATCATGGTAATGTCGGATTGTTCTAATTTCAGGCACATTCCTTGTTTTTAATAGCAATCTCCATAAGCTATCCATCGCTGATGCTGAGGATGAAGCAGCATATTGAGGGTAAAGAGGAAATAGTAGTATTTTTGTACAATTTTTTTGTCTTAACTCATCAAAAGCTTTTTGCATTGATGGCTGGCCGTAGCTCATCCCCAAAGCTACCTCTATTGGCTGTTTATGATTTTTTTCCAGATATTTTTTTAGTAATTTTGATTGTGCTTGCGCATTCACTAAAAGAGGTGAGCCTTTAGATGTCCAAATCTGTGCATACTTTTTCGCTGAGGCGGATGGCCTAATGACTAAAATAATGAAATGTAAGATCCAACACCAAATAAATCTAGGAATCTCTACCACTCTTCTGTCCATCAGGAATTGACCAAGATATTTTCTTACTGCAGGTGCTTTAGGTTCACTTGGTGTCCCGAGATTCGCAACAATAATACCTATTTTAGGAGAGTCCCCATGCTCATATTTAGGTTCTTGATTATAATAGCTCATAAAAATTTCTACTTAATTGAATTGCTCAATAGTTTAGCAGTGATATCAACAATGGGGATAACTCTTTCATAAGCCATTCTTGTTGGACCAATAACGCCTAACATCCCAAGAATTTCACCATCAGCTTCGTATGGAGCAGTTATGACACTGCATTCGTCGAGTGCTTGATGCCCAGACTCTTCGCCAATAAAAATTTGTATTCCATCAGCTCGATGACTTTTTTCTAACAACTGAAGTAAGGCTGATTTCTTTTCAAAAATCTCAACAACCTTTCTAACGCTAGAGACATTCTGAGATAGTTCTGATGTTTTTAAAAGATTATTTTGGCCTGATAAAACTAAATTATCATTTTCATCAGTATCACCAGAAGTTTCGATTGCTGCATTCATTAGTGTCACCATTTCTGACTTCATAGTTTTTAATTCATCAACTAACTTCTCTTTTACATCTTCAATATCGAAGCCAGAATAGTGTTGATTAAAAAAATTTGAAGCCGCGACTAAGCTATTTTTGTCGTAAATATTTTTGGTGTACAACACTCTATTTTGAACACCCCCATCATCTGTAACAATGATTACCAAAATTTTATTTTTAGATAGTTCAAGAAATTCAATATGTTTAAAGGTAACTTTCTTGGCTCGAGGAATTAAGACAACCCCAGCAAATTTTGTCAGGTGAGATAATGTATCTGCAACGGAGTTAATTAAGTGTTTATTATCAGAAGTAATTAATTGATCTTTTAGTGACGATATTTCTAATTCATTTAGTGATTTTATTGATACCAAACTATCAACAAAAAATCTATAACCTTTTTGTGTGGGAATTCGTCCTGAAGATGTATGGGGGCTTTTAATAAAACCTGCTTGCTCCAGGTCTTGCATAATATTTCTTATAGACGCTGGACTGAGATCCAAACTCGACGCAGTTGCTAATGTTTTTGAGCCAACAGGCTGCCCATCACCAATATGATGACTAATCAATGTTTTTAAGAGAGTTTGTGCTCTTTTATCTAAATCCATGAATTTATAATTAATTCCTTAATTAAATTTCGTTAATGCATTAAAATGTAGCTTAATATATATTTTACTGTCTCAACTTTAATATAGCTAGTTTAAATAAATCTAGTTTAAATAAAAATAATGGTAATGAAATTTAAAAAAATTGCGATCATTGGAAAATATCCTTCATCAGAAGAGAGCAAGGATATCCATAATCAACTCATTCAGTTAATAACCCATTTAAATAAAAAAAACATTGATTTAATTATTGAAGAAAAAACACAAAAAAAAATCAATTTAGATGATTTCGAATCTATGCCACTTAGCGCTATTGGCAAGCATGTGGATATAGCAATTATTGTTGGAGGTGATGGAACAATGCTCGGAGTTGCCAGGACTTTAGTTGATTCAGGAATTCCTTTAATTGGAGTTAATCAAGGTCGTTTTGGTTTTTTAGCTGATTTAAATATTGATAGCATGTTTGATAGTATTGATAATATTTTAAATGGTCTTTATATCCAAGATGATCGGATGTTGATTGAAACAACCATCATGAGAAACAATAAAAAAATTTATGAGTCTTTTGCATTAAATGATATTGTTATAAGGAGTGGTGTAAGACTCATCGAATTAGAGGTAATTATTGATGAAAGCTTTGTCCATACACAAAGATCTGATGGTCTGATTGTAAGTACACCCACTGGTACAACTGCTTATGCACTTTCTGCGGGTGGGCCAATTCTCCATCCAAATTTAGATGCAATTACAATCGTACCGATTAGCCCACATACATTAAGTAATCGGCCTATTGCAGTTAGTGGGGGCAGTGAGATATTAATTAAAATAGTTAATATGGATGAAGCCTATGCAAGTATTGATGGACAAATTCAAATACCTTTAGATAAAAAAGATAGCATCAGAATTAAAAAAGCTAAACAATCTATTTCAATCCTTCATCCAAAAGATTATTGTTATTTTGAGATGCTTAGAAATAAATTAAATTGGGGATAAAAATTTATAAATGCTTGAAAATCTTTCAATTAAAAATTTTATTATTGTTGACAAACTAGAGCTAAACTTTAAAGGCGGCTTTTCTGCGCTAACTGGAGAAACTGGAGCAGGAAAATCTATCCTAATTGGAGCGCTATCTTTGGCGCTTGGTCAAAGAGGTGAAAGTGGTGTAGTGAGAAATAATACTGA
>Ga0209192_10003008_pt1 | contig 11616 bp, 4 predicted proteins | sample ArcticOcean_MG_C_11_FD_187433 | JGI IMG/M metagenome (GOLD analysis project Ga0209192, IMG submission 187433) | Marine microbial communities from western Arctic Ocean - ArcticOcean_MG_CB2_154 (SPAdes) (version 2) | ecosystem: Environmental > Aquatic > Marine > Oceanic | place: Arctic Ocean... | reverse complement strand
CGTTATCCACATCTATAAACGCTGATAAGGCTTTAGGCTCTGCAATACTAACTTCAAAGCACTGCTCGTAAGTGTCTTGTCCATCAACTTTAAAACAAACCGTGTAAGTGCCAGTTCCAAGTCCTGTCACTGAAGCCGTCTTGGTATCGCCGCCTAAAGTAATAGGATCGTCCTTGTCGGTAACTGTAACTGAATAAGCATAACTAGCATCCTCAATACTAAGTCCAATCGATCCGTCAGTAGAACCAATACAACTTGCGCTGGTAACTGAGACTTTATTATTGTCTAATGGCAAAGTGAAAACGGCGCAGCCGTCAAAATCTACTGCAGAACCCTCAGGTGTGTCTGGACACTTGTCAACAGAATCTGTAACACCATCACCATCAGAGTCGATATCTTTAAATTCAAACCAATTTAAATTAAACCCTCCTTTTAAAACTTTCATTCTTAAAGTAAATACGCCTTTACCAATATTTTTTGTATTTGCCGTAACTGTTGTCCAAGTTTGCCAACCGTCGGTTTTAGGAGTTTCAACGGTACATAATTCAAATTCTCTAGAACCAGTGGCGTCTACTATATAAAATCCAATTTCTCCAACGTCGTTTTGAGCTGCAACTCTAACATCTACAGAATAAGATTGTGAATTATTAGTATAAATTAAATAATCTGCGTAATCTCCAGCATCAGTGTATCCGAGGTTTTTACCTCCTCCTTCGTCTTCAGTATCTTCAATTCCAAAACCAAATTTAACCTTAGAAGCTTCTGCTTCAATTTTTCCAGGAAGAACAAATCTTTGCTGTAAAGTATTATTAATTAATAAATCTGAAAATGATTTTAACTCTTGGCCTGATTTAGATTTAATTGAAGAACCTGAATAGTTTGCTACAATTTCATCAGAAAACAATAAATTTCCTTTAAGTGTTATAATAATTTTTCTTAGCTTATTAGGAACTAACGAAACTGTATTTATTTCTTTTTCGACACCATTTACAACTATAGAAAAATCATCTTTAGACGAACTAAGTGATGTACTTGAAACTGACTGATTAAACGAAAGTTCTATTGACTTTTCATCAGAAACAGTATTTCCATTAATAGCAGCAAAAGCTACAGTGCTTGCGGCTCCGGTTCTTTCAAACTTAATACTGCTAATGTTGATTGGAGTATCGTTATCAAAATGTATTTTTAAAACATGATCTCCTTCATCCAGTACTATATTATTGATATCTGAATGATTTTTAAATGTAGCCCACCCGCCTGTTCCAATTATACTTTGTGTAGTTGTAATATCTTCGTCATTTAACGATAAATGAAATTCACCACCTGTTTCTTCAGAAGCTACTCTGGCGATAGCCTTGTATGCTCCTGTTTGAGAAACTTTAACTGAATAAGAAATCCATTCTCCTTTATTGGTAAAGCCAATATGTTTACCGTTACTATTATTAAGGTCATTATTTTCTTCAATATCAACTCCATCATTTCTGTATCTCCAACCTGCATTCCAAGCACTAAATTCTCCGTTTTCTCTATTATCTGAAACAGAAGTATCGTAATACGCAAAATTATTTTTTCCTAAATCATAATCTGACAAATCAATTCTTCCTGGGATCAATTGTTCTTTAGAGTAAGGAATAACATCGTCTGTTGTTGTTTGCCTAAACATTGCATCAGGGATATCTTTTCTGTACAAACAATTTTCAATAAGCAAGTTATCAGCAAGTTTCATCATTGCAGCATAAGCTTCATCTTCTGAAGGTTTGTCTCCCTCACCTTTCCAATAATCTAGTATTTTTTGATAACCCGGGTTTAATTTAACTGAAAAAGGACTGTCTATATCACCTACTTTTTTAATGGTCCACCAGGCCCAACCTACATCATTTTTTTCGAGTAAAGAAATAAATCTAGTGTACCAGGTATTAGAGTTTTCTCCAGACTCACCCATCCAAAGAGGAACATTTTGCTGATCTCTCATTGGAAGTATCCAATCTAAATCATCATCATTTACAGTACTCCAATATTTGTGAAAACTATAAACCATATTATCATCCCATGGAGGCGTTAAACCAGTAAAATTATTTGCATAGTCGTTGCCTTCAATATAAATAATATGATTTTTATCAACTTCTCTTATTGCAGCTGTTATTCTTTCAAAAACTTCTCGTAGCAACGTCCCGTTTGGAAGATCCCAATTAGTTTCATTAATTAAATCATAACCACCTATCCACTCATTATCCTTATATCGATCTGCTAGTTTTCTCCAAAGCGCAACAAGTTTATCTTGATTTGGTTTGCTCTCCCATAAAGAAGGTTTAGTAGAATCATAATCAGAAATATCCGCATTATAACCCTGGCCACCAGGTGCAGCATGCATATCTAAAATAATATACATGTTGTGAGGTCTAGCCCACTCTAGAAGATTATCTATAATAGTAAATCCTTCTTCAATCCAAGTTTGTTGACCAGCAATAGGTTCATCCTCAATTGGTAAAGTCATTAAGTTGTAATGCATTGGAAGACGAATACTATTAAAACCCCAAGCAGCTAAAGAATCCACATCTCTTTTAGTAAAATGATTCTTTCTCCATTCTGTAAAAAAAGTTTCTGTTTTATCTTTACCCATCAATTCGATGAGTTTACTTTTAATTTCATGTTGAGGACCAGCAATTCCAGCAGATTGATTCATGTAACCTTCCATAACAAGCCATCCTCCAGGACCCATTCCTCTTAACAAAACTTCATCTCCATTTTTATCGACTATTTTTTTTCCACTAGTTTTAAGTCCTTGTGAAAAAGAAAAATTAAAAACCAAAAAGAAAAAAAGTAGTATAACTTTTTTTAAAGTTAATTTAGGATTTGTAAAAATCATAATATGTGCTAATAGTTTAAATTTAAATAAATAATCTTATATAAAGTTAAGTTAAAACAAGAAATTAACATATTATAAAACCTCTACAAAAACTGGATATAAATAAAAGACCTCTACTAAAAATAAAACATATTAAAACTTTAAAATCAAAAATTTTGAATGTAATTTGAGAGATTAGTTTTTTGAGATAAATTGAATTTTTTTCTTAATCTATACCGGCTTTGTTCAACACTTGTAATGGCTACATGCATTAAAGAAGCTATTTCTTTAGAGGAAAGATTTAATTTAAGGTATGCACATAATTTAATTTCATTAGAACTTAGATTAGAATGTTTTTTTATTAATTTATCAAAAAACTGAGAATGAGAATTTCTAAAATGCAGTTCAAATGTTAACCAATCTTCTTTATCTTTTAAATGTTTAATAATTTTTTTCAAAACTCTACTAATTGAGTTTTGAATTGAAGTATTTAATAACACAATATCGACATTACTTAAATCTCTTATTAAATCATTTAAAAGTTCATTTTTCTTAATATTGTTTAATGTAGATAAGGCTAAAGCTGAGTCTTTCTTTTTTATCTCTAGGTTTAAATTTTTTTCTTTCATTATTAACAACTCCTTGTCAGTTGCTAATTTCTCTAGATCGAATTTTTCTTTCTGTCTTTCCCTCTTTTGCTTTTCAATTAATTTTAATTTGTTGACATATTTATCGTTTCTGGTTTTTAAAAACTTTCTATACATTAAAAAGAAAAAAACAAAAACAAAAATATACACAAGCTTAGCAAATGTTGATATATACCAAGGCGGAGAAATAGAAAAAGAATATTTTATGGTTTCAGAGTAGCTTTCAACTTCATTTTTAGATCTCAATTCTAAAATATAATTACCTGGAACAAGTCCTGGAAATTTAATCTCAGAATCATTAACTATTTTAGACCATTTAGATTCATCATTAAATCGATACTGAAATTGTCTTGATTTACTAGGTGAAAGTTGAGAAGATACTATGTTAACTTTTAAAAAATTATGACTAAATGGTATTCTTATTTTATTATCAAAATTTATTGGTGCAACGATTGTATCAAAAGAACTTATAAATTCTATAGATTTTATTTTGGGATAGTTTATTTTGATTTTTGATGAGTTAAAATCGACATTGTGATACATAAGGCCCTCGTTAACCCCAATAGAATATTGATTTTCTGAAATTTGAGTGACTTTGTTAAAATCATTTAAATGATTGTTCCATACATTAAAAAAGGGCTCATGAGTTTTATGAAAATCATCACCATTTCTTAACACATAACCAAAAGAAGAAAATGTAGAATACCAAAAAATATTATCAAATTGTTTTATGTAATTTAAATTTTTTAGGCCTTTAAATATTTCAGTTGGATAGTTAGCCTTAGAAAATGAATTATCTAATGAATCATAAAAAAAGAATCCTTTTGGATTATAAAAAACTAAATTTCCGTCAATTTTGCTCATGTAAGCATATGTCTCTACATATGGATTTTCAGTTCCATAAAATTCTACAGCATCAAGATTTAGTCCGTTTCCAGATAAACTTAACCTGTAATAACCTTTGGAGGGGTGAGTAACCCACAAATGACCATATTGATCAAATTCAATAAACCTAGATGACTCACCGAAATTTTTGTACTTTTTAATAAATTTCCAATTATTATTAATTTTTTTAAAAACTGCAATCCCAGAATAAAAGCCCACATATAGGATGTTTTCAATTGTTGGATGCTTTTTAAAAGTCCACCCTCCTCCCTCTAAATGAATTATTTCTAATTTATTATTGTAAAGTCTAGAAAGACCTCTATCGCTACCAACAAGAATTTGGTCATCTATTTTTTGTATTTCCCAGATTTGTTCAATACTGTTATTAATGATTTTTGGAATAGAATTAGTATCATTAATGTCTTTCACAAAGAGCCCTTGATTAGTTCCTAAATACAATAGTGAGTTATCTAAGAAACTTGTGTAAACAGTGCCAAAACTACCTTTAGAATCTAGAAAATAAGTGGTTTCACTACTAAGATCTAAAAAACTAATCCCAGATTCGGTTCCTAACCAAACATTAGAATTATTGTCTTTAAATACTTTACGTATGCTATTATTACCTAATCCATTGTTTTTATTATAATGAGATAATATATCTCCGTTTTTCGAAATAACATAAAGACCATTTCTTAAAGTTCCAAAAATTAGCTTTTCAGCATTGTAATTATTAACATCAGTAATGCTAAATTGTTTGATTTCATTATTAACTTTCCATTTCTTTTTTTGTAGCAAGCCATTTTTTAAATACCAAAAGCCATTGTTTTTTGTAACTATTATCAGACCATTATTATTGTCCTCTAGAACATTTATAATATCATAAGAAATATTTTCTGTTCCTTTTAATATTTTTTTTTCAAAATTTATTATTTCGAATAATCCAACAGAAACATCTTGAACAAAAATTCGATTGTTGGATGAATACATTGCAGAAAATCCTTTACTAGCTGAAATTATGGATAATTCTTTTTTAATAGAATTATATATGTGTATTTGCTGAAACGATTGAAAATAAACATAATTATTTGCAAGGGATATATTTGAAAAAACAGGAAGAAGAGAGGCTTTTTTTGAAGGATATTTAAAATACAGACTGGTATATTCTAAAATACCATAAATGTTTTTGGACCAAAAACCAAAGCCGCCAACGCCCGAAGTATAAATAAGTGACTTATCTACGTATAAAACTGATCGTAAATCTGACTGATCATTATAAGAATGTGTGCTCCAGTCAAACCCATCAAACTCTAATAAGGAGCCTGCCGTAGCAAAATATAGTTCTCCTTGAGGATTTTGAGAGATATCAAAAACCTTTAAATCTTTGTTTGTCTCTTGCTTTAAAAAATTTTTAACAAATGGATTTCCATAATCACTTATCGATTGTCCTTGAACAAAGAAATTAAAAAGCAAGAACATTATGTTAAAATAAAATATTCTTGACCTTTTAAATAAAAACATAACTACTGATAAACTTTAACGTAATCTATTTCCATTGAATCACTAGTAAAGCTCGAATCAATATCACCTCCCATATCTCCTCCCATCGCAAAATTAAGAATAAGATAAAAATCCCAATTAAATGGTAAGGCGCAAGAGTTACCGACCATATGATGCGGCTTATCATCAACATAAAAAGTTAAAGCTTCTTTAGTCCATACTAAGGAATAAACATGAAATTCATCAGCTATATTATTATAATCGTATGAAACATGTGAATCGCCTTGTCCACCATAGCCCTCAGGCTGGTGTACTGTAGATTGTACGTTAAAACTATTTGTATGTGCATACTCTTGAATGTCTATTTCTCCACATGCAGGCCAATCTATACTTTCATAATTAGAACCTAGTAGCCAAATTGCAGGCCAAACACCATTAGTTTTGGAGGGCATTTTAGCTTTAACATCAATTCTTCCATAAGTAAAATCAAGTTTTTTGTATGTTCTTATTCTAGCAGAAGTATAATCTCCATTAGATTTTTTAATAGCTGTTATTTTTAATTTTCCATCCTCTACTTTTGAATTATCAAGTGAACTAGTTGTGGATTGTACTTCGTTATTGTACCATTGTTCTCTGACTTCGTGTGTCCATTTATCAGGGTCTATAGCTCCAGTATAATCAAAATCATCAGACCAAACTAAATTAGTAAATTGATCTTTTGAAGGTGTTTCAGAAACTGTTTCTGAAGTAAGCCATAAATACCAAGCCACATCACTATCATCAACTGTTCTAATTAAAATATTATTTTCATCAGAACAAGCAATGGTATAATTCTGCTGGCCAACGTAAAAGCCTATGAACCCTTTAGCTCCAAATTCAATTTTTTCTAAATCGTCTTCTTTTTTTACTGAGAAAGTAGTCTCGTAATTCTCTAAAGGATAATTCTCTATATCACCATCAGAATTAGTTGTAGAAGAAGTTGTTCCAAAATCAGAATTTAAATGGACTCCCTTTCCATAAACATTGTTATTAGTTTTATGCTGATAAGTACCGTTCACATTGAAAGTAAATTCATCATCATAAAATCCAGAATTTGATTTTGAAAAAGAATAGGCTTTCCAATATGTTGGATACTGTTTATCCTCTGCTCCATTTGAAAAATGAGCATCCTGAGCAGCATTAATTCTCCAGGTTTTTGATGAATCACCAGCCAACAGCTCTAAAATAGTTGGCTCAGAAAATGGTTTAACATAAACAGTAATAGTCTTGTCAATACTTATAAAATGGTTAGTAGAAGAATAAGCTAATACTTTTATATTGTAAGTTTTTGATCCTACATCACTGTAAGTGAACTCAACTGCTCCAGATGCATTTTTAGAGTCCCCAGTACCAAATCTGTAACTATAAGAGACTGCATTAGTAGCAGAGGCAGAAAATTTCACAAGACCTGATCCGTCTCCATTTGGGTTACTTGAATCAGAACCTTCAATAGAAATACTTACACTTAAATTTGTAGGAATAATTTCACTAGGAGGGTCTACAGGTCCAACATTCCCTCCATTATCCTCAGTCCCAGATGAGCAGCTCAAAAATAAAATAAAAATAAAAGGAAGTATATTAAAAAAAGATCTATTTAGCATTTTTAAAATAAATTAAAAAAAAACCTGAACAAAATTAATTATTCAGGTTTTTTAGATTTAAACAAAATTATTCTCTATTAGTCAGTGTCCAAAACCATGCATTATTTTCATGAGCATAATAGTTCTTTAGTGACATTGTATTATCAACAGATCTATCTGAAATTTCATATGCATGAGAGCTAGTGTAAAAGCCTACAAATCCTAATCCACTAAAATTTATAGTTTCTACTCCACCAGGTGCAGTAATATACCAAGTTCCAGATAATTTATCAACATCATCTTGAGTAACAGGGAAATTTTCAACATCATCATTTCCATCAGGAGTTTGATCTCTTAATCCACCAAAATCTGTAGATAAAGCGTGTCCCTTTCCAAAAATTTCAGAATTAGCACCTACATCAAATGTAAATGTTCCATCTGCATTAAATTTGTATGTGTCGTCACTCATTCCAGTTGTAGACTTATCTCCAGGTCCAGCAGTCCACCATACTCCAGAAGAATCACCATATCCTCCAACTCCCATGTGACCACCATCTTCAAGTGGAACTCTCCATGTTCCTGCTGTTATCTTAGCGATTAATGCAGCAGGCGGGTTATAAGTAGATAATACCTCAACATTTGTTGCTGCATCAGAAGATGAACCACCAGATCCAATTGCAACAGCACTAACAGTATAAGTGTTAAGTCCTAAGTTACTAAAAGCATAAGTCGTTTTTCCAGATGGCACCATTCTTTCAACACCATTTTGGATAAATTTCCATGTAATAACGTCTGTTCCAGTAGCTGTAAAGTGAACAACTCCCGTTCCATCACCGTTAGGATTATCAGCATCCGCTCCTACTATTTCAGCAGTGATACTGATTGCACTTGGAGCTTTTATTGCTCCAAGAGTGTATTCTTCCTTTTCACAGCCAATAAATACAAGGACTGTAAAAGTGAAAATTGTTTTAAGTAATAAATTAATATTTTTCATTTTATATATTTTAATATTTATTAGTTCTTTTTAATATCGTCTAAGTGAAATTCTCCTGTTGTAAAACCACCGCCATCAATAAAGAATACTAACTTTTTGAAGTCTGCAGTTCCATCCCATTCAGCTCCAGGATTTGGCCACGCTTGAGCTCCTACTGTTGACATATCAAAAGTAACAGTGTTCCATCCAGCACCTTGGAAGTCTTGAGATAATTCAATATACTCATTAGCTCCACTTTGTTCTAATTTTATCATTAATTTATGAGCATCAGCATCTGGAGAGTAAATTTTAACAGAGTAAACGTTACTACCACCAGAAACAATACTAATTGGTGTGTCTAAGATAAGTTCCGCAGTCTCCCATTCATTACCACCATTAGTAACTTTTCCTGTAGCATTGGTTGCATCGTCAGGATCAGTAGAAAAATCAAAAGCAGCTCCACCAACTCCTTTGAAAGGGATGGTAGTACTAAAGTCAATTGGTAAACCAACAGCTGGTCTTTTTTCAATGTTATCAAAGTGATAAACACCAGGCGTTGCAGATCCACCATCAACAAAAAATACTAATTTTTTGAAATCTGCATTTCCATCCCATTCAGCACCAGGATTTGGCCACGCTTGAGCAGTTACAGTTGACAAATCAAAATGAACTCTATTCCATCCTGCCCCTTGAAAAGGAACAGATAATTCAATGTACTCGTTAGCTCCACTTTGCTCTAACTTAATCATTAATGCATGTGCTGCATCGTCTGGAGAATATATATCAACAAAGATGCTGTTATCCGCGCCACTGACTATACTAATAGGTCTTTCCATAAGTAATTCAGCAGTTTCCCAGTCATTTCCTCCATTTGTAAGCTTACCAGTATTATTGGTAGCATCATCAGGATCAACTGACATTTCAAATGAAGCACCACCTACTCCTGCAAAAGGAATTGCAGCGTCATTGAAATAAATTGGCAGTCCATATAATGAACTATTTAAAGCAACATCATCAAGGTGATAAACACCAGGAGTTGCAGATCCACCATCAATAAAGAATACTAACTTTTTGAAATCAGCATTACCATCCCATGCAGCACCAGGATTTGGCCATGCTTGAGCAGTAATAGTTGAAAAATCAAAATTAACCGTATTCCATCCAGCACCCTGGAAAGGTTGAGATAGTTCAATAAACTCGTTGTCTCCACTTTGTTCTAATTTCATCATTAAAGCGTGAGCGTTAGCATCTGGAGAATAAATTCTAACAGAATACTTATTGTCTCCGCCAGATGTAATACTAATTGGAACATCTAACATAATCTCTGCAGTTTCCCAATCGTTTCCACCATTAGTAACTTTAGCAGTATTATTTGAAGAATCGTCAGGGTCAGTAGATAGTTCAACAGAAGCACCACCAACACCAGCAAAATTTTCTTCTTGATTAAATCTTATAGGAAGTTTAACCTCTGAAGCTTTATAGAAGTATACATTATCTATAAATACTGAGCCAGTAGCCCAAGGTGTACCAACATATTTTAATTGATCTATAGCAGTTACTGCTTGACCTAAGTCGGTGTATGAAGATAAAGGAATATCAATACTAGTCCACTCATCTTTTGTAAGATCAACAACAATTGGTGTTTCCTGTGGAATAGCTGTTTGAATAATTGAAAGTTCAAGTTTATCCATATCAGCAGTCCAAACATCCATATGTACATATTCCATCCCTGAAAGATCTACAGCATCAAACTGATTACCTTGGTAACTTAAGTTTACATATTGTAACATTTTGTCACCATTTAAATCAAATTCAGCCCAGCTACTTCCTTGACCACCTTGTCCCCAGTCTGGAAAACCATCAAAGTTTGTAACAGCTTGAGCAGCATATGAGGAACTGTACACAGAAATAACTGATGAAGACGGTCTGTCTTTAGGTGTCGTAGCTGAAGCAACAGGTTGCATAAGCGCAGTAACCTCAAAATCTTGAGACATACTTGTTGTTTCTATAGCACCACCCTTAGCAGTTACAGTAACTGTAAAGGTTCCGGCAGCATCATATTTAAAAGATGCCGTTTCACCAATGTTAGCACTAACAGCCTCAGCACCATCTTGTCCAGGTGCAAAATCAAAGCTAGTTGCATAATCAGCTGTAGCTACAACATCAACTTGTCTTGAAATAGTTGTGCTATTAGTAATAGCAACTACTAAATTCTGAGGAGCTTTAAATGATACCATCAGTTCGACTGAAGCAGCAGTTTTTAAATTACCTAAACCAATTGCAGTTATACCTATTGAATGAGTTCCCTCTGTAAAAGTGTGCTTTGCATGTTTTCCTGCAGCGATAGCTGTAGCTACTTCGCTACCGTCACCAAAGTCAACGTCAAATTTTACAGCACCAACTGCAGTTGGAGTTATAGTCACAAGACCAGTATTGTCCTGAGTAATATTAAAAGTCGCATTCACGTTTGAAGGAGCTACTATTCCAAAGTCAGTTTCTTCTAGAAAGTCTTCCTTACAGCTTACAAACGCCGTAAAAACGAAAAGTAAAGTAAAAAATTTATTTATTGTTTTCATATTTATATAATATTATATGTTAGTATCCAGCATTTTGAGTTAATCCTGAAATATCAATTTCCGTTTGTGGAATAGGAAAAACTTCATGTTTTCCAGAAACAAATCCTGAAATTTTCGTAGCAGCTTCACCTGTTCTAACTAAATCAAAGAATCTTTGACCTTCCATTGCAAACTCTAATCTTCTTTCATCCCAAATCTCTTGAGTTAAAGTAGCTCCAGTTGAACTTGAAGCTTGAGAACTATTTCCATATGCTCTAGCTCTTACTTGATTCAGATAATTTAAAGCTTTAGCGTCATCAGCACTTGTTTTTCTATTATTAGCTTCAGCTGCCATTAGCAATACATCAGCATATCTAATTGCTCTAAAATTATTTTCATAATTTAATTCCCCCTGTGCAGCAGTTGAACCAGATCTTGGAATATATTTATGATTAAAATATCCTGTATGCTCATAACCTTCAGCATATTCAGCACCTGTACTATTAGCCCAGGCAACAATATCTAATATTGCAACATCTCTTCTAGAATCTCCAGCACCATATGCATCGTAAAGGTTTTGTGTTGGAACTTTAAA
>Ga0209192_10002988_pt1 | contig 11678 bp, 15 predicted proteins | sample ArcticOcean_MG_C_11_FD_187433 | JGI IMG/M metagenome (GOLD analysis project Ga0209192, IMG submission 187433) | Marine microbial communities from western Arctic Ocean - ArcticOcean_MG_CB2_154 (SPAdes) (version 2) | ecosystem: Environmental > Aquatic > Marine > Oceanic | place: Arctic Ocean... | reverse complement strand
TGAAGGAGGTAATTATATTTTTTTGCATTTAAGTAATTATAGTTGAGATTTTATTAACCTTAATATTTATTACCCAATTAAAAGAAATAACTTATTGTAATAAGAATGATTCTTATTTAGAATATACGTTAAATTAACAACTTCAAATAAAAAAATTTAAAGGTAAAGAATATTGAATGAATTTATAATTGTTTTTCGAGAAAGCCTCGAAGCTTGCCTAATAGTAGGAATTATTTACCTATTATTAGAAAAAAATAATTTAAAAAAAGAATTGAGACAGGTATGGCTTGCAGTTTTTTCAGCCATAGTAGCGAGCATGGTTGTTGCTATCTCATTAAACTATTTAAAAGAATCAATAGGAAATGAATCGATTAGCGCATTGTTTGAAGGCATCAGCATGTATATTACTGCAGGATTATTATGGTATGTAATATTTTGGCTGTCAAAACATGTTAGCCATAAAGAGGGTATGGAGAAAAAAGCTAATCAAGCGATTTCTGCCTCAGGGTGGGGTATATTTTTCTTGGTTTTCTTTGCAATTCTTAGGGAGGGGTTCGAAACAGCATTATTCCTTCTTGGAAGTTTTTCTATGTCAGGCACATTTTCATACATTGGATTTTTTGGTGGTTTAATACTTGCTTTATTGATTGGGTATGGAATAGTTATCCAAGGAAGAAGGGTTAATTTACGCTTATTCTTTCAAGGAACAACATTTATGCTGGCAATATTTGCTTCGGGCATGATTGCTTTTGGGACTCATGAAGTTGAAGAGTTTGTTGTTAAAGGCAATCACTTGGAAATAGTTGGGCTACAAGAAGAGAAGCAAATTGCAAGAGTATGGAATATATTAAAACCAACTACAGAATTACCAGAAGGCGCTAATTCAATTTTTTACTCTTATAATATGAGCAATAAGAATATGTATACGCATATTCTGCACGATAAAGGTAGGGTTGGAATCTTCCTAAAAGGTTTTTTTGGTTATAACAGCAATCCAAATTGGCCTGAAGTTTTTCTTTGGCTTTTATCTTTGATTTTTGGACTAAGTATGTGGCAAAAATTCTATTTCAAAAAAAAATAAAATATTATATTTAAGGAGAAAGTACCATTAAAAAGTTATTAGTTATTACATTATTTTTTCTTCTGGCCGGATGTTCAGATGAAGGCCATGATAGTTCTTTATCAAAAGTTCTCAAAGATGATCAATATTTAACTCATATTGGTTTGGTTAGAGGTCATCTTCATGTCGGTATTGAGCTATATAAAAGCGAATACTTTGAAAATGCTAAAAGACATATGAAACATCCTAAGAGTGAATTATATTCGGCTCTGATCCCAACTTTTGAAGCCAAAAAAGCAAAAGGCTTTGCGACTGAGCTAGCAAATTTAGCACTTTCAGTAGAGAGCAATGAAGACTTTAAGATAATTTCTAAGAAATATGAAATATTGTTAAATGCAATTAGTCAAAATGAAAAAATAGTAAGTGATGAAAACAATACATTCAATGAAAAGATTTCATTAGCAAACGCTTTATTAGAAATTGCTGCTGAAGAATATGCAATTGGAATTATTAATGGGAATGTTGAGAATAAATTTGAGTATCAAGATGCTCTTGGATTTACGACGATAGCAAAAAATATTCTTGAGGAGACTAACTCATTAAATTCACTTCAGGTATCAAAAAAAAATAAAGCATTAGGAATAATAAATGACCTATCAAGCTTATGGCCATCACTTGTTCCAACAGGAAAAATCAAAGGAGATGCTAAAAAAATATTAGAAGCTATTAATAACATCAAAGCACTGTAAAAGGCATGAGTCTTAGTTTTTGATATCTGCAGTCAGTCTTAAATCATCAAGATATTTTTTTAATTTAGATTTTTTAAGCATATTTTTAATATCTTCTATTTTTTCGTCTAGAGATGGAGGGGTAGTTGGCTTAACTTTTTTCAGTTTGATTATATGCCATCCAAATTGACTCTGAACTGGTTTATCAGTTATCTCATTTGGAATTAAGTTTTTTATAGCAATAGAGAATGATTCAACCATATCTTGGGGGGAAAACCATCCCAAATCGCCACCATTAGTTCTTGATCCCTTATCGATTGAATTTAGCTTAGCTAATTCGTTAAAATCACCACCTCTTTTCAAGCTTTCGATAATATCTACTGCTTGATTTTTTGTTCTTACTAAAATATGACTCGCTCTATACTCTTTTTCTTTAAAGCTACTAATAAAATCGTCATATGATTTTTTAATATCTTTTTTAGATACTTTATTTTCTCTTATAAATTTCTGTAGGTATGTTGTATATATTAATTCTTTAAATGCTAATTCAGACTTAGATAAAAATTCTAATTGACTTGTTAGTCCATCTGTTTTCGCTTGTTGATATACTAGCTCAAGATCAATAAGCCTTTTGATGATATTTTTTTCCATATCCTCAGTTATATCTATCCCTTCTTTCTTAACTTCATTTTTTATGTATTGAATAAGATTTTTGTTGATTAATACATCGTTAACAATAACTTCTTTTTCATTTGAAAGGGATGGATTAATAAAACAATAAAGATATAAAAAGAAGAATATATTTTTCATAATGCTTGCTCTTCTTTTTCTGTAGTAGCTTTAATACTTAAGGCATGAATTTTATTTTTAAACAAATCTCCGAGCGCCTTGTAAATCATTCTGTGTCTTTCCATTCTTGATTTACCATTAAACTGCTCACTAATGATTTTAACATTAAAATGACTTCCTCCAGTATTACCAGCATGTCCTACATGCATAGCGCTTTCGTTTTCTAAACTAAAAAATGTAGGATTTAGAAAAGCTAACCTTTGTTTTATTTGATCCTCAATCATTTATGGCAACGTTTTTTTAAATGGTTTGACTTCAATTTCTCTGTAAACTCCAGAATGAAAAAAAGGATCATCATTAGCCCATTTTTGAGCTGCTGTCAGTGAGTCAAATTCTGCAACGATCAGACTCCCAGAAAATCCTTCAGGCCCAGGATTTTCTGAGTCAACTTGAGGGAAAGGTCCTGCTAAAAGTAGCCTACCCATATCTTGTAAAATTTTAAGTCTTTTCAAATGCTCAGACCTTTTTAACTGCCTCTTTTCTAGGCTATTTGGAGAATCTTTGGCGTAAATGCAATACCACATAATTTTATACCTTATTAACTTTAGAGATATATAAAGTAATTAAAATTATATAGATAAAAAGTAATGCACTTGTCCCAAATAATTTAAAATTAACCCATGTATCCTCGGAGAAATTTTGAGCAATATAAATATTTAGAACTCCTAGGAAGGAAAAAAACAAAGCAGTTGCCACTGACAAGTTTTTCCAATATTTATTTTCAATTTTTACTTGTGAGCCAAGTGACATTTTTATTAAATTTTTATCGTAGAATTTTTCAGCAATTAGTATAGCTAGCGCAAATGCCCAATATATAATTGATGGCTTCCACATGATAAAAGCATTATTTTGGAAGAATAGAGTCATCCCGCCAAAGATTGTTATTACTATTCCAGTGAAAATAAGAATTTTTTCAACTTTCTTTTTGATTAGATAAGTAAGCAATATCTGTAAGTAGGTAGCCGCCATTAATACTGCTGTAGCTGTGTAAATATCATATATCTTATAAAAAATAAAAAAGAGTGTAACTGGCAATAATTCATATAAAAATTTCATGTTTAAAAGTTTACCTATCCCGATCAATAAATTACTAATATAATCTATGTTACTAATGATTACCCAAAACATAGATCTCCATTCACATTCTACTATATCTGACGGACTTTTTACGCCCACAGAGCTAGTATCTTATGCATCAGAAAGAGGTGTTCAAGCTTTAGCACTTACGGATCATGATGACATTGGAGGCCTTGAAGAAGCTAGAATAATGGCAAAAAAGCTTAATTTAATCTTTATTAATGGGGTCGAGATTTCAGTGACTTGGCGAAAGCGCACCCTTCATATAGTGGGCCTTAATTTTAATTCTTCTAATATCAATCTTAATAATGGCTTAAGAGGTATACGATCAGGGAGAGATGTTAGAGCTGAAAAAATGGCACACAGTTTAGGCATGGCAGGAATTTTCAATTCATTAGAGGGTGCCAAGAGATTTTCCAGGAGAGGAGCTATAGGTAGGATTCATTTTGCTCAATTTTTAGTATCCCAAGGACATGCAAAAGATATTAAGAAGGTGTTTAAAAAATTTTTAACTCCAGGTAAACCTGGTTACGTTAATCATGAGTGGGCATCATTAGAAAATGCAGTCTCATGGATTAAGGATGCTGGAGGCGATGCGGTAATAGCACATCCAGGTAGATATGATTTAGGTAAAAAGCTATACCCAGCACTTATGACTGATTTTAAAGCTTTTGGTGGAGTGGGTATTGAAGTTATGTCTGGAAGTCAAGATCCCTCACAATCTCAATATTTTGCTGAGCTTGCAAAAGAATATAATCTGTTAGCCTCGTGTGGTTCAGATTTTCATGGTCCCGGTATTTCGCATAGAGAGATAGGCTTTGTTAGAGAATTACCGAGTCAATGCAAGCCTATTTGGTCAAAATGGCCAAATATAATAAACGATATCCATTAGAGACAAACATAATTTTTTAATGATATTTTAAAAGCCGTTTTAGATAAGGATGGATAAAAGATTGCCTCCTTCGCTCTCTGCCATTTGTAAAGATATAAAGTATAATTTTAATTAAATAATATATTGAGATAATGAGAATGAGCGAAAAAAATCATAATAATGAGAAAAGAGTTCTTACTGGTATTACTACAAGTGGGATACCACATTTAGGAAACCTGTCAGGAGCTGTTCTTCCGGCAATCGAAGCTAGTAATAAAAAAAATGTTTCAAGCTTTTTATTTTTAGCAGACTATCATTCGTTAATAAAAAATATAAATCCAGAATTAACGCATTCTTCTAGCTTTGAAATTGCTGCCTGTTGGTTGGCGTGTGGATTAAACCCTGAACAAGTTACTTTTTACAGGCAATCAGATGTGCCTCATATTTTTGAGCTAACATGGATCCTAAATTGCCTAGCAGCAAAGGGTTTGATGAATAGAGCACACGCATACAAAGCAGCTGTTGCAGAAAATGATAATGCAGTTGATCCTGATAAAGGTATTACTATGGGACTTTATAACTATCCTATTTTAATGGCAGCTGATATTTTAATGTTCAAGGCTGATATAGTCCCGGTAGGACAAGATCAAAAACAACATATAGAAATGACAAGAGATATAGCCCATAGATTTAATCACTATTATGGAGATATTTTGTCAATTCCAGAAGCAATGATAGATGAAAAAAAAGGAATAATACCAGGTACTGATGGTAGAAAAATGAGTAAAAGTTACAGTAATACTATCCCTATTTTCGATACTTCAAAAAAATTAAGAAAAGCAATAATGAAAATTAAAACTAACTCACTTGAGCCTGGAGTTCCAAAAGATTCGACTGACTGTTCGGTATTTAAAATTTTTCAAGCATTTAGCAGTGAAGATGAAATTCTTAATTTGCATAAAAAATATGAAAACGGAATAGCTTGGGGTGAAGCCAAGGAAGAATTATTTAATTTACTTGATGAAAAAATTAAACCTTTTAGAGGTGAATACGAGAAAATTAGTCAAGATAAAAGCTATATAGAACAAACGCTCAGGGAAGGGGCTCAAAAAGCATTGAGTGTATCAACACCTGTAATTGAAGAAATTAGAAAAGCAATAGGTATAAAAGAGTTTAAATAAATGACAAAAATATTTGTAGAATAGGGGTATATGGAAGAGTTAACAATAATTCAAAAAATAACTGCTTATGCAATTCCTATTATATTTGCAATTACAGTTCATGAGGCTGCTCATGGATATGCTGCAAAATATTTTGGAGACATGACAGCTCATTATTTAGGTCGTATAAGTTTAAACCCACTTAAACATATTGATCCAGTTGGCACAATTATACTTCCAGCACTTACTATTATGTTGGGAGGTATATTATTTGGCTGGGCAAAGCCTGTGCCAGTAAATTTTTCAAATTTACGAAATCCAAAAAAAAATATGATGTGGGTAGCATTGGCAGGACCCTTTTCTAATTTATTAATGGCTATTTTTTGGACATTTGTATTTGCCAGGTTACAATTTTTCCCACAAAATTCAATAATATTTTTATCTGCTATGTGTTTAGCAGGAATTCAGATTAACCTAATTTTAATGGTATTAAATTTACTGCCGATTCCACCATTGGATGGTGGAAGGGTTGCTGTTAGTTTATTGCCTTACCCATGGTCAGGCTATGTAGAAAATTTAGAAAGGTATGGATTATTTATAATAATATTTTTACTTTTTTCTGGTGTACTCGGTAATATATTATTTCCACTAATAAATGTAAGTAAAAGTATTATTTTTACTATATTTGGTTAAATAGGATAACGTTTTAAAATGGGAATAGAAAGAATAGTTTCTGGCATTAAACCAACTTTAAATTTATTTAATCATGAATATGATTTAAAGCTTTCAAATTGGATAAGCATGCAGCACGAAAGTGAATGTTTATTTTTTGTTGCTGATTTACATTCTTTGGTTACAAGAAATACTAAGCCAGAATTAATTGAAAAAACTACTGAAAAAATGATTATTGATTGGCTAGCGTGCGGCTTAGACCCTGCTCAAGCAAACATATTTATTCAATCTAAAATTCCAGAACATACAGAAATTTTTACATTATTATCAATGATCACCCCAATAAATTGGTTTAGTAAAATAAATAATCTACAAATTGGAGAAAAAAATAATTTAACTTTTGGTAGTTTAGGCCAAGATTTAATGCAAAGCACAGATGTTCTACTTTACAGGGCTACGCAAATATCAGGAGCCGAAAATGAAATACCATTTGTTAAATTAACCTCTAACATTGTCAAAGAATTTAATAATTTATATGGTAAAGATATTGGGTATCAAGAAAAAGCTAAACTAGCTATAAAGAAACTTGGAACCAAGAAGAGCCATTTATACGAAGAATTACGAGCTTCATATATGGCAAAAGGCGATGAACAAGTTTTAGAATCTGCTCAATCACTTATTGAAGATCAGCAGGGTTTAAGCCTCGGTGATAAAGAGAGGCTCCTCGGGTATTTAGAGGGTGGAGGTAAGATGATTCTTATAGAGCCAGAATTTAAATTGATAAATAAGGAATCCAATATTATTTCATTTGATAGAGAATCTGATGTCTATAAAGATAAATTGCAGCAGTATAAAGATAGCCCAGATTTAATTAGAAGTGTTGCGGCGGATGGTTGCGAAAAGGCAAGAAAAATTGCCAAAGATACAATGAGAGATGTACGTGAAGAAATGGGAATAGATTTCTAATGACTGCCGGCATAAAAAATTTAGCTAAAGTTTATGGTGAAGAAATAGAATTACTTCCTAAAGATTTGTATATTCCACCAGATGCTTTAGAAATATATCTTGATTCATTTGAAGGACCATTGGATTTATTAATATATCTAATTAGAAAAAATAATATTGATGTATTAGATATTCCTATGGCAAATTTGACGTTGCAATATATAGAATACGTAGAAAAAATGAAGGTTATTAAGCTTGAGTTGGCAGCTGATTATCTTTTAATGTCTGCAATGCTGATTGAGATAAAGTCAAGAATGCTTCTCCCAAAGCCATCAATTGATAGTGATGAAGATGATCCTAGGGCAGAATTAGTCAAAAAACTTATTGAATATGAGTTAATGAAGGATGCAGCTGAGAATCTTAATCAAATACCTCAAGTTGGTAAAGATATTATGGTTGCCCAATCATATTTTGAAAGAGTAACTGAGATTAAATATCCTGAAGTCTCTATTGATGAATTATTCGAAGCGTGGAAAAATGTACTTAAAAGAGCCAAGCAATTCGAACATCATCAAATTAGTACATCTGAGCTTTCAGTTAGGGAGCATATGACAATTATTTTGAGAAAGTTAGGGGATAAAGATTTGATTGAGTTTTCTTCTTTTTTTAATTATGAAAGCGAACCAATACCTAAATTAGTAGTTTATTTTTTAGCAATTCTTGAGTTAACAAAAGAAGGAATGATTAAAATTAATCAACAATCATCATCATCACCTATATACCTTCAATTAGGTGAGGTCTAAATGACCCAAATAAATAAATTAAAAGAGGTTATTGAAGTGGCATTATTAACAAGTAGCCAACCGTTATCTATAGAGGATCTTGTAAAGTTATTTGTTGAGAAAACAGATAGGTCAACCATCAGAATGCTATTAGATGATATAAGAAATGATTGGCAAGAGAAATCAATGAGTCTTATTCAGGTTGCAACTGGATATAGATTTCAAGCAGATTTAAATTTTACAGAATTTTTAATGCGACTAACCCCAGATCGAGCCCCTAATTACTCAAGAGCTGTAATGGAAGTCCTCGCAATTATTGCCTATCGACAACCTGTGACCCGAGCAGATATTGAAAAAGTTAGAGGTGTTTCTCTCAACTCAAACACTTTAAGGCAACTTATTGAAAGAGAATGGGTTGACATAATTGGACAAAAAGAAGTCCCAGGAAGACCTTCTCTCTTCGCTACAACAAAACATTTTCTTAATGATTTTTCATTAAAGTCACTTTCTGAATTACCAGAGTTAAATAGCTCCTTAACAAAAGAGCTATCAGACTCTCAAACTGATCAAAGTATAGAAGAACCCCAAGAGAGTTAATTTTGTGAATAACAATAAGGAAAGCACACCCACTTTAAATAATCCATCTGGTATGAGGATTCAAAAAATACTTGCTCAAAACGGAGTAGGGTCTCGAAGAGAAATTGAAAAAGCAATTATCGAGAAACGTATTTCTGTGAATAATATACTAGCTGAATTAGGACAATCAGTATCAGCTAGCGATATAATTACTTTTGATGGTAGGTTAGTTAAGTTAAATTCCGCAAAAATATTACCTAGAATTTTAATTTACAATAAGCCAGAAGGTGAAATAGTATCTGAAAATGATCCAAAGGGTAGACCTACTGTTTTTGACCACTTACCAAAAATCAAAAATTCAAAATGGATTTCTATAGGCAGGCTTGATTTTAATACATCAGGGCTATTAATTTTTACTACTTATGGCGATTTTGCCAACAGGCTAATGCACCCTCGATACGAAATCGAAAGAGAATACTCTGTCAGAGTTCTTGGGAAACTCACTGAAGATCAACTTTCTCAACTAACATCTGGAATTAAATTAGAAGACGGCTTAGCAAAATTTGAAAGTATAAAATTTAAGGGCGGAGAAGGATCTAATCATTGGTATCAAGTTACATTGAAAGAAGGCCGTAATAGAGAGGTTAGAAGACTTTTTCAATTTTTTAGTATTACTGTAAGTCGTTTAATGCGTATAAGGTTTGGGACAATCACATTGCCTTCTAATCTAAAAAAACGTAACTATATTGAGCATAGTTATAAAGAAGTTATCAATATTTTGTCTAAATTTAACATGAATGATGATGGGTATCAGAAAAATCTAGGGAACAATAAAAAGTAAGATTTATTTTAAAATTTTTGAAATTGTTAGTTTGTAGATATCTTTTAATGTTTCTATGTCGTTAACGCTAACATTCTCATTAATCTTATGTATTGATTCATTAATGGGGCCAAATTCTACAACTTGATCACATAGTTTTGAAATAAAACGACCGTCTGAAGTTCCGCCAGTAGTAGAGATCGTCGGTCTAACTCCACTTATTTCTTTTACAGCATCTGAAAGGACATCAACCAAAGTACCTTTTTCTGTAAGATACGGCTCACCTGAATGTTCCCAGTCGATATCATAATCTAATTGATGCTTGTTCAATATTTCTATAAATCGGGACTTAAGCATATCTGCTGTACTTGCTGATGAATATCTAAAGTTAAATAAGATTTCAACGTCTCCTGGAACGACGTTGGTTGCTCCGGTTCCACCATTAATATTTGAAATTTGCCAGGAGGTCTTTGGAAAATATTCATTTCCTTCATCCCAAATTGTTTTCACTAGGTCATCAATTGCTGGAGCTACTTCATGAATAGGGTTCTTAATTAATTCAGGATAAGCTATATGCCCTTGGATACCTTTAACTTTAAGTTTTGCAGATAATGAACCTCTCCTTCCATTTTTAACTGTATCCCCAAGTTTGGAAACACAAGTAGGCTCACCAACAATACAGAAATCAATTTTTTCTTTTCTATTTTTTAACGCCTCTATAACTTTAACTGTTCCATCTACTGCAATACCTTCTTCATCAGAGGTTATTAATAAACCAATAGAACCTTTATGATCTTTATTTTCAGCCAAAAATTCTTCAATGCTTACTATAAAGGCAGCAAGAGACGCTTTCATATCAGCAGCTCCGCGTCCATACAATCTATCATTTTTAATTGTAGGTTCAAATGGAGGTGATGACCATTTTGTTTCTGGACCTGTAGGAACTACGTCAGTATGTCCAGCAAAAACTAAAAGAGGAGCTTCATGACCTTTTCTAGCGTAAAAATTACTTACATTACCGTAAGCCATTTTTTCAATTTTAAATCCAAGTAATTCTAAATGGCTTATAAGTAAATCCTGGCAACCCTCATCTAAAGGAGTGATTGATTTTTTAGATATTAGTTCTTTAGTAAGATTTAGTGTTTTACTCATAAAATTTTTGCCTCAAATTCGGATTCATTATAACCAATAGTTAAGATTTTCTTATTTTTTAAAATTATTGGTCTTTTCATTATGGATGAATTTTCTAAGATAAGTTTAATAGCTCGTTTCTTATCTAACTCTATATTTTTTTCAAAGTCAGGGAGCTTTTTCCAGGTCATACCTGATTTGTTAATAAGGTTTTCCCATGAGTAAGGCTTTGGGATGTTATTCATCCAAACCTCAAGTAAAGATTCATTCAATACAGACTTCTTGACGTCTAAAAATTCATAGGAAATTTTTTTTTCTTCAAGCCAGGTAAGACTTTTCTTAACAGTATTACAATTTTTAATTCCAAAAACTTCCAACAAGTTAAATACCCCTTAACAATTCATTAATTCCAACTTTACTTCGAGTTTTTGCATCAACTTTTTTAACAATTACTGCACAATATAGGCTGTAAGTCCCATCCTTTGATGGCAGATTTCCTGACACCACAACAGAACCCTCAGGTATCCTTCCATAACTCACTTCTCCAGTTTCCCTATCAAATATTTTTGTAGATTGCCCGATATATACACCCATTGATATAACAGCGTTATCTTCAACAACAACACCCTCAACCACTTCTGATCTAGCGCCAATAAAACAATTGTCTCCAATAATTGTAGGTCCGGCTTGGATTGGCTCTAATACTCCACCAATTCCAACTCCTCCCGATAGGTGAACATTTTTTCCAATTTGCGCGCATGAACCTACTGTTGCCCAAGTATCAACCATAGTACCGTCATCTACATACGCACCGATATTTACATATGACGGCATCAACACTGCATTCTTGCCAATAAAGCTTCCTTGCCTAACCATTGCATTTGGTACGACTCTATATCCACCTTCTTCAAAATCTTTTTCGCTGAAGTGTGCAAATTTTGACTCCACTTTATCAAAGTAGTTTGTGTAGTTTCCATTCATTACTGAATTATCTTTAATTCTAAATG
>Ga0209192_10002987_pt1 | contig 11679 bp, 5 predicted proteins | sample ArcticOcean_MG_C_11_FD_187433 | JGI IMG/M metagenome (GOLD analysis project Ga0209192, IMG submission 187433) | Marine microbial communities from western Arctic Ocean - ArcticOcean_MG_CB2_154 (SPAdes) (version 2) | ecosystem: Environmental > Aquatic > Marine > Oceanic | place: Arctic Ocean... | reverse complement strand
GCTGATACCGTCTAATTTTGCGGATAATACATACGGTCCTGAATATTTCGCCTTCCACTTAGCGAGAGCATTCGTATCCGGTTTGATTTTGTCCATGGAAGGCATATTATAAGGCAATTTTACCTTATTCTTCTCTTGAATGGGTGCGCCAATTTGTTCGAGAATCTTGTTTTTTGGATACTTCTTCTCCATGTATTCTTTTATAATATCAAATTCATTGTCAGTCATTAACACATTTTCACTATCATTGTAATATGCCTTTTGTGCTTCATCCAACATGGTAGCTATTTTCTTTTCTGACAACATTTTGAGAGCATCTGAACCAGTTGATTTGAACATAGCAATGTTTTTTTTATAGTTGTCTGCCGACGGCTGGGGAACTTTGTCTGCCGACGGCTGGGGAACTTCGTTCATTGATTTATCTTTTTTGTCTGCCGTATCTGCCGTGTCTGCCGTATCTGCCGACGGCTGGGGAGCGTTGCTCTTGCTGTTACTTGTATTTTTATCCAATAATTCAACGGATTTATATCCTTCTCTCTCTTTTGGCTCTTTGTATTTCATGCCCAGAAATTCAAATATAGATTGTTCGGTTGGAAAATCAATATCCACTTTGTCACCTTTTTTACCAGAAGTCATTTTTGAAAGATCATGTTCATTAAGCGTGTATCCTAAGTCCTGTGCTCTTTGTCTCATGACAGTATTAAACGCTTTGGAACCTGTAAAATACAAAGTAGCAAACGCATATTCGTTTGGTTTTGTATATAGAAAATCAATTCTGCGCGGAATAGAACCGATTGATGATGTCAGTTGTCCAATGGTCAGGCTTTTTGTTTTGCCTCTTGTCAATACTTCTGTAACTATTTTATCAGTAATCAGTTTATCCAAAAAGGAATCGAATGCATTTATGTTATTTTCATTGTTGGTTACGATAACATCAATATCACCTGAATTGTCTGCTTCTCTCCGGTAACTACCTACTATTTCATATTTACTACCCTCTGGTGCGCTCTCTTTAAAAATTCTATCAAACTCCCTGTTAAATTCTTCAATCTCGTCTCTAGGAATACGCTTTTGTAACGGTTCATAATATCGCAATCCGATTTTCTGTGTATCATTTAGTTTGGATTCATTATTTTTTAATTCTTCTATACTCGTAATACCATCGTCGATTAACTGTTTGGCCTTTTTAGGTCCCACACCATAAATCTTTGTAAATAGATTCATTGGATTTTTGCGTTCCCTTTCTAGCACACGTAATGTACCTGTTTTTTTATATTCCTCTAATTTTTCCATAATTGTTTTACCAATTGCTGGCTTTCCTAATAGTTGTTTGACATCTGTAATATCCTCCGGAAAAGACATGATAGTCTCTGCTGCCTTTTTATAAGCGCGTGCTTTAAATGGCTCTCCTTGTCTTGTCATTATATCTGCCAATTCGTCCATTATATCAATTAATTCTTTATTCATTGGTTTATTTGTTGTCGATACCTTTATATCCATATCCTTCATTTTTTCTTCTTTGCTCTTGCTCTTGCTTCTGCTCTTGCTCTTGCTCTTGCTCATGCTCTTGCTTATGCTCTTACTCTTGCTCCTACTCTTACTCTTACTCTTGCTCTTACTCTTACTCTTACTCTTACTCTTACTCTTACTCTTGCTCCTACTCTTGCTCCTACTCTTACTCTTACTTATGCTCTTGCTTATGCTCTTGCTTCTAGATGGAAATTTATCTACTATTTTCAATTTACGTTTTTTCAATGTTTTTGTTAGTGCCTTTTTCTTAGTTCCTTTTTTTATGCTATCATTCGAGTTGGAACGGTCTTTCGATCGACTTCTTGATCGACTTCTTGTTCGACTCTTGATACTTTTAATGGGTGTAGTTTTTGTTTCGTCTTCTTTACAATATCCATAGGTTTTCAATGTTCCACGATCTGTTACAGAGGTTGCACATATTTTACCCTTTTCATCATTATCGATACACTCATTGTTTTCTTTCCACTGATACTTGAATGGAAATATACAATCTCCTTCTTTTACTTTTTGATTCTTTTCTATTTTTCCATACTTATTAACATTTGTTCCACGCATATATAAAAATAGCTATATATTATTCTTAAATGTTCAAAGGTATAAATAAAATATTTTATTATTGTATATGGAAAATTATTTGGATTTGGGATCGGAATCAGAAACTTATATACAAAATAAAGGACAATACCAAACTAGTATCAATGGTAAAGTTGTCGATAACACCAAATGGAAGGTGGCATATGATGGCGATGAATTAGATTTAGAAGCTAAACGAAATAATGAAGCCGTTTATATGAAATTAAACAATGAGGATATCATGAAGCTACTTGAAGTTCCTTCTTATCATAAACCCATTCGCGAACGACTAGAATTTGATTTGCAACCTGAAAATAAGATTGATATTCGTCCTATTATTATGGAAGAACTTAGACAAATATCCGGACCGAAACAGTCGAAACAGTCGAAACAGTCAAACCAACCAAAACATATTAAGAAACCAAAAAAAGCGCGAAAAACAAAAAAGGCGAAAAAAGACAGTAAATCATCTAGAGGAAAAAGTAAAAGTAAAAGTAAAAAACATTCACGAAGCAAACATCATTCACGAAGCAAAAACGAACATCACAAAGTATCTACAGTTACACCTGATTATTTGAAAACTATTTATTAAAATCATTACATTAATTTCTAGTACGCAACTATAAATTTAATTTATTTATAGTATAATTACTGTTATTTTTGTATAAATATATATAATTTATTAAATACATAAATTATATACAATGTCAAATACTTCTAATCGATGGAAATCACAAGGAGGTATCAATAGAAGAGCCACGAATAATATTTTAAGCAATCATAAACAAGCAACAAATACTTTAACCATACCACAACAACTGGGTATTAGCAATACTACTATTGAACAATATGGTGACGTACATGATATCTCAAATACCGTCTTAAATAATACTCAGATTGGAGGAACGTTGGACATTACAGGCGAAATGAAAGTATATAATGAAGCCACTTTTCATGAAACTGCTTATTTTTATAAAGGAGTAGTTGATTCATGTAATACCATTATTTATGATACTAGCGCTGTAAATCATATTGATATTTTTACAACATCAGGTGATACTAGTCATACCGCTTCTATTTTCATTCAAAATGCTCATGGTGTTACGAATAGTGGTAATCATATGCCTTCTATGTTAGTTTATAACCAGCAGCCTCTTACTAATGAGCAGGTGAATACCGCATCTATGGAGAATTTGATTTTTTCCATTAGTGGAGAGAATGTCTCCGTCGGCGAAATCTATGGACAAAATACATTTGACGTTGGTGGTAATTCTAGCTTTTTAGGAAAGGTTGGTATTGGAAAATCGGAAACTTCTATGGTTACTTCGAATAGCGCTACTTTAGATGTCAGTGGTTCAGTCAGTATTTCAGGCGGAACGAGTATTCATGGTTCATTAGATGTTAGTCATAATATTACTAGCAATGCCTCCATCACATTAGATCAGTCTAGTTCAAGTATTAATATTGGTGAATTAGACAATCAAATACATATTGGTAATGATAAGAAGGTGTCTTATATTGATTCCTTTTCTGAGCCCATTCATTTTCGAACGGTTCGAACGGTTCAAACTGATACTAAAAATACGCAGTTCGCGATTGATCAGTCTGGCAATGTCGGTATTGGAAACAATAATACTAACCCTCAATACACGTTAGACGTCAGTGGAACTATGTACGTTTCTAGTTCATTGGATGTAAGTGGTGTTGCTACGTTTCAGGATATCACGTATGGAAAAACCCCAGACACTGATGCTAGTGGTCAAGAATTCCCTACATGTGAATGGATTAATAGTTATATTCAAGCAGATGGTGGATGGATTACAGAATCAATTGATAACGGTATTAATGGTATCTACAATTCAAATAACGATATTAATGGTATCTACAATTCAAATATAGACAAGGAAAATGGATATGTCGGTATTGGAACGAAAACACCTGAATATACACTAGATGTTTGTGGTGATATTCATATGATAAGCGGAAATCTCATTTTAGAGGATGGTGATATTAGTATGAATGGGTCAATCACGGCTGATGGGTCAATCACGGCTGATGGGTCAATCACGGCTGATGGGTCAATCACGACTCGTAGTGATATAACCGTTGATGGGAGCGCCAATATAGGTGTTGATATGACTATTGGTGGTAAGGTCGGAATAGGACTAGGTACAGAGTCAATAGACCCACATTTTGTATTGGATATTAGTGGCGACATGTATAGTAATGGTAATATTCTGACTCTAGGTAGTATTGGTATTGGTGAGCGTGGTACAAAACAAATTGGAACAAATGAACCTCAAGCCACATTAGATGTCGGTGGAACAATGCGCGTATCTGAACAAGTAAATTTTGATGGTCCTGTTTTTGGTAAGCTTCCAAAATATAAAATTACCGATCCGTCTGGGGGGTTACAACTTGTTACGATGCAATGGGTCACAAACGCTATAGGTGCTAGTGGTGGATGGATTACAACTGATGATAATTCCATATATAATGGAAATCTTGGCAATGATGGAGAAAATTACTTCGTCGGTATTGGAACAATGACTCCTCAAAGCACTTTGGATGTAAGTGGTAATACTACATTGAGAGGAACATTGGATATTAGTGGTGATTCAATCTTCCATTCAGACATGGATATTAGCCAAAATAAAATTACGGTTCAAGATATTTCGGTTCAAGATATTAGTGCTAGTAAAAATTTAAATATTAATGGAGCTATTACATTTTCAAATAATATTTATATTCAAAGTAATGATGTATCAGGTAGTATTGCTATGGGTAATAGTGCTGGTAGCATAGAGCAAAGTGCTAATAGTATTGCTATGGGTAATTTTGCTGGTTACATAAGTCAAAGTGCTAATAGTATTTCTATGGGTAATTTTGCTGGTTACATAAGTCAAAGTGCTAATAGTATTTCTATGGGTAATAGTGCTGGTTGGGGTTATCAAAGTGCTAATAGTATTGCTATGGGTAATGGTGCTGCTTCCACAAGTCAAGGAGAAAATAGTATTGCTATGGGTTATAATGCTGGTCAAACAGATCAAAGTGCTAATAGTATTGCTATGGGTAATGGTGCTGCTTCCACAAGTCAAGGAGAAAATAGTATTGCTATAGGTAATAGTGCTGGTTACACAAGTCAAAGTGCTGATAGTATTGCTATTGGTACTAGTGCTGGTAACCAAACTCAAGGAGAAAATAGTATTGCTATGGGTTATAGTGCTGGTAAAACAGATCAAGGAGAAAATAGTATTGCTATTGGTAATGGTGCTGGTTTAAACAATCAACCTGCTAATTCAATTGCTATTGGAAATAATGTAAATACTACTGCAGAATACGAAATTCGAATTGGAGATGTTAGTAATAATGTTGTCATTCCTGGAACATCTAGTTTGAATAAAGGTGTTCATATTAGAGGCCTGCAGTATCCATATGATAATAGTTCTGGTGTTCAACCAACAGGTGACGCCTATCCAGTTGAACAAGGAACCCATATTCAATGGAATCGTGATGGTAACAGTGGTTATACCTATATTATGAATCAGAAAGGTGGTGGTACAGGTGGTATCTCGTTTGGAGATATTAGTAATAATAATCTTTATAATGAATTGCTCTTTATGGGATCTTTATCGCCTTTACCAATGGATAGCAGTGGAGTGGATATCAGTTATACCGCACTTAAGGGGACCAATTCATTGAAAATATATCCTTCTTTTAGGGCTGCTGATGGTTATGGAGGAGTGGGATACGCAGCGCAAACGATTGGTGTTAATATTGATTCACCTGACGTTAGTGGAAACATTTATCAACTCACTAATGACGGAGGAGGAATTACTGGCGCATCTGCTATCAATTTTTGCGCAGATGCGGAAAGCGGAGGGTCTAATAGCGCGCAGTTTAGTATTTGGACATCACCGCAACAAAATAATAAAACAACTGGTACTGATCCATTACTACAGCGCGTATCTGTATGTGGAAATGGTAATGTCGGTATTGGTGTGAAGATTCCTACAAGTACATTGGATGTTAGTGGTGTTTGTACAATGGACCAACAAAGCGGATTTTCCAGCAAGAATAAAATAAATATCATTCCAATTCCAAATCCATTGGGTACAGATTATGGTAATACATCCGACATTAATATGTGGGGAACTTTTACGAATACTGTAGGTGGAGGTGGAACATATGGGTTCAATAATAGTCCTTACCAAACAGCGACAATCCAATCAGGATATTCGAATCAAAAAAATAATAGTGTTCATGCTCCTGCCAGTTTTGTCGGTGCTTGGGGAAGTGAATATTTGTCTTTTAAAGTAGGAAATTTGTACTATGATGCTAGTATTAATATACTACAACAAAATTCAAACAAATCTAGTATGGATAAATCTACTTTCTCCGATATAAGCAATGTTGTTCTGAATAACGAAGTTATGCGAATTACGGCAGAAGGGCATGTCGGTATTGGAACGGATAGTCCAACAAGTACATTGGATGTAAGTGGAAATACTACATTGAGAGGAACATTGGGTGTTACACAAGGTATTATATGTGGGGATGGTGGAAAAGGTACTGGGATTAGTGTTGGGAGTAACGATGGTCAAATTGGTAGTTCCGCACTAACTTATGTCGAATTTAAATCACCGTGCTATATTGGGAATAATTATGCTACAGGTCAGCTTGAAGTGGATTTTCATAGTGTTTCTGGCAATTATCCTGGAGGGTTTTATTTTTATCACTGGGCTGAGAACGCGAATGCCGGAACATTACTTTGCAAAATAAATAAAACCGACGGAATGGTATTGAGTGGGGCATTATCTGGGGTTACTGATATTACTGCTAGTGGAACTATTACATGTAATAAAGTGACAGACGGAAATGCTATTATGACTAATGGGGAATTAACAGGGGTTACTGATATTACTGCTAGTGGTACTATTACATGTAATAAAGTGACAGACGGAAAGGCTATTATGACTAATGGGGAATTAACAGGGGTTACTGATATTACTGCTAGTGGTAAGGTAGGTATTGGAACGAATAATCCTGAATTTCCTCTACATGTCGCAACAAAAAACAACGCACCACAACCCACAGCTGGATATTACTATAGTGGCTGGGGTGTCGGGGCAGGAGATAATTCACAGTACGGTGCCAAGATGAATGATGTAAGTATATTCGCTGAGGGAGGCATTGCCACGACTTCGTTCATAACGTATACTGGATATGGTAGCTCAGATTTGCGCATAAAATCAGATATAACAAATATATCAAGCGATTCCTCACTTGAAAAAATACGATTAATAAACCCTGTATCTTTTTATTTCACGGACAAAGTAAATATCGATCCTACTTTACAATTTGGATTCATTGCACAACATATTAAAGACATAATACCACACGCAGTAAATTACCGTAGTGAGATGATTCCATCTATTTTTAAAGTAGGTAAGGTGAGTGGTGCTGATTATAATATTATAACAATAAATGATTACAACATAGATGATTTATATTCTGATATTACCGACAATATTACAGTATATTCAACAATAGTATTAAAATCAAATATAAATGATACTGAACGTGTACATATAACTGAAATCATAAATAAGCAAACTATCAAAGTTGATAGAAATCTATCCACAATAGTTGATAAAAATAATGACATATTTGTATATGGACAAGTAGTAGATGATTTTCACCTGATTAATAAGGAAACTATTTGGACTATGGCGGTATCAGCGCTCAAAGAAGTTGATACGCAACTTCAAAATACAAAACAAATTATACAAGAACAAGAGACGAAAATACAAGAACAAGAGACGAAAATTAATAGTATTCTTCAGCGATTAACAAACGCTGGGATAGAGTAGACAAACGTTAAATAAGTAGTTCGTATTATAATATGAAATCATTGAAATAAAAAATTGAATTTATTTATGTCCAATATGGATATTAATAAATTAACAATGGACTTTGTTCAACGAAACCACGCACCCATAACCATACCGCCATTAACCAAATCGGTTCAGGAAGCCGACGACGACATCGGTTCCCTCACCTATTTGGCAAACTTGTATCCCCATGAACGCGACGCACGAATTCAGTTTGATGAGGGTCCTCATATTTACACTATTGATGGTAGCAGCAATGGTTATGTGTCTGTAACGACTTTTAATCATGCCAACTTTGAGCAGTTTGATGCTGATGCGATTATTAAGGGCATGATGTCCTCTAAGCGGTGGCCACAGAGCAAGTATTATGGTCAAACTGTCGATGAAATCAAGGCTGGGTGGGACAAGAATCGCGATGAAGCGGCCGAGGCTGGAACCAAAATGCACTACGATATTGAGTGCTACTATAACAATATGGACATTGTCAATGATTCTGTCGAATACGAATATTTCCAACGCTTCTTGGCCGATTTTCCTGACTTGAAACCCTACCGAACGGAATGGACCGTCTTCCACGAAGAACTGAAATTGGCTGGGTCCATCGATATGGTCTTTGAAAAACCGGACGGAACGCTACTCATTTACGATTGGAAACGGTGTAGGGAAATTGTCAAGACGAATGCGTTTGGAAAATGGGGAAAGAAGGAATGTATCGAGCATTTGCCGGATACAAATTATTGGCATTATTGCTTACAACTCAATACATACAAGGCGATTTTGGAGGAGAAGTACGGAAAAGTGGTGGAAGACTTGTATTTAATTTGTCTGCATCCAGAAAATAAAAATAAAAATTATCAGCGAATTAAAGTGGTCAATTTACAGTCCGAAGTAAAAGAGCTGTTTGAACTGCGACGTCAAGAGATAAGCAAACCAGTTAGCAGAATCTAGAATCCGATTAGGTGTAGGCATAGGTCTAGGCATAGGTCTAGGTCTATAAATCTATTATCTATAAATCATGGCTTAAAAATATAACAACTATAACAATTAATACAAAGTAAATAAATGTTTCAAACTATTTCAAATCGATTAACTAGCAAGAAACCTTTTTTTTACATTGGTAGCGGACTAGGAGTATTATTTAGCTCAACATTACTCTATTATTCCTATCCACATATTTTAAATACCATTCATTCTACAAGGTTATATAAATATGTAAAAGACGATAGTAAGGAAGAGAAAGAAAATGAAAATAAAGCACAGGAGGAACCCTATGAAAATAAATACTATGACCGGTTTGAACAGTTGGAATGCGAAGATTTGGAAGAGGATACTGTAAAGGGAATGAAAAACAATGCTCTGTATGAAATGACTCCAAAAGGAAAGGTCATCATGTATTATGATTTTGAAAAAGAATCATTTGTTTATTATTGTGATACAAAGGATATTCCGTATTTGTATTTGGAAACGGTTGCTAGAAAATACGCTTTGACATATGGTTGTAAGAAAATAGTTGTCGATATTAAAAAGGAAATGGAGAATGCGAAACAATCGAATACAAACAAGTCAAAATTATCTACCATCTATGAAAATACGAGTAGTAGTAGTACAAAAAAAACGACTAACATGTTTGCTTCTTTCAAAAGTTATAATCGAAAAGGGACAGGTGGGAGCAAGGCGACGAATAAAAAGTTTGTTTTGCGACAAAATGCGAACCGATATTCCTATAGTGGCAAGGTGAGTCAATATCCAATATTGAAAACAGACGATTATAAAATAGAAAAGCCAATGGAGAAGATGGATTATGAAACATTTAAGAAGTTAATGGCGAAAAAAAATTAAAGGTAGAATATATATGACTGATTTATTAGATGTACCTGATCCAGATAAAAAAATAAATGAAATTGTAAATGAAGCAATAAAGGAAAAGCAGGCGGAAATTGAAGAAAAGAAGAAGGAAATGGAGGAATTAAAGCAACAAGAGAGTGGAGGAATCTATTATAGTCCTATTGATACCAATAATGATTCTAGTTTGAAAACGGTTGCTACCTCCATGTTCTCTATATTTGGTGATGTATTAAATGGATTTCAAGAAGCGACGGAACACGTTAAAAGCAAAGTAAGTGAGAGTCAGATGAGTCAGAATGAACCACAAAGTGGTGGTACCAATACAACAAGTGATAACAATGACGTGGGAGCCAATGAAGCCAATGAAGTAATAAAACAAGCAGACCAATTATTGAAAATGATTGGTGGTGCGAATGGAGAGATTAAAGCATATAATAGTGGGAGTGTTAGTAAAGGTGCTAACAATAGCAATAGCAATAGCAATAGCAATCAAATGGCAACATCAACAACTCCCTCTTTAGGAAAAGAAAACGTACAAGATACCAATGATATTTTTTCAACCGTAAAGGATTTGGGTATAGCCAGCTTAAAAACAGGTATTCAGTTGTATGGTAATACGCTGAGTAAGCTTATTGACATGGGTATGGGAATGGTAGGTGAAAACAAAATATTAGATACCCCTATTAATCAGTTGAGTCCAGATTTGAATAAAAAAGTTTTATTATTTGCCGGTGTATTGAAAGAATTATCGACAAATCCGGCTACAAAACAAGCAGTAAAAGAAATAGCTCAAGCGATTGCTGTAACTGCTGTTGAGATACTAAAAGAAATACAACCTCAAGTGGATAAAGTCACTGATCAAGCTACCGAAATGATGGATCAAGTTGCTACAAAGTTAGTCACTGGAGCAACCGGTACAGGGGTGACAGTGGCGCAAGCTTTTATTTCTGCCATTCCTATGGTGGGTGGAGTGATTAATATGATGATAGCCATTGCAAAAGGATTTAACACATTGATGATAACATACAAAGTCTTTGTGGATAAAAGTAGTCCTATGATGATAACCGCTGCCCATACAATAAAAAATACAGAAGATACAGTATTGGAAGGGCAAAAGCGTATCATGGGAGCAGTTGATAATGCCAAGAATATAATGAAACAGTCGTCGCAGATACCAAATCCGTTGAAAGGTGGTTTTGGTTCTACCATGATAAAATCAGTATTACCAATTCACTATAAAATTCAAAATGGAGGGAAACGCTTGAAAAAAACCATGAAACTATTTCATAACACCTTACCCAAGATGAAATTTTCACATTTGCGCAAAACTTCACGAGCTAGAAAAAAAGGGGAAACAAAACGCGCTCATTATTCCAAGTTATCGTGTAAAAAGAAAAAGACGAGAAAAAGAAACTAAATTCTTGATAGTGCCTTTTTCTTAGTTCCTTTTTTTACGCGATATTAATGCTGATTTTGATTCGATTTCCAATTCAAAAACCCAATACTTCTCTTTATGTTAAATGATGTTCCTAAATGAGAACTCGCTATCTCGAGTGTTTGTTTTTCTTGGGTCGTAAGGGATTTTAAATAAAGAGATACTTGATCTATATTGTCTGACTTGATTGGTTCATCTGACTTGATTGGTTCATCTGTTTTTTTACTTTTCTTGATGACCGTCTTGCGCTTCTTGACTATTATTTTGCCTTTATTGTCCTCTATTTTCACTTTATTGTCCATTGTTGTTATAATTGAATTCATTCTACTATGTTTAATAAATTCAATTTTATATTTTAATTTATGTAAAATTCTTACTATTCGTTTTGTTACTATTCGTTTT
>Ga0209192_10002982_pt1 | contig 11697 bp, 7 predicted proteins | sample ArcticOcean_MG_C_11_FD_187433 | JGI IMG/M metagenome (GOLD analysis project Ga0209192, IMG submission 187433) | Marine microbial communities from western Arctic Ocean - ArcticOcean_MG_CB2_154 (SPAdes) (version 2) | ecosystem: Environmental > Aquatic > Marine > Oceanic | place: Arctic Ocean... | reverse complement strand
AACTCTATAGATTTTGCATTTGCAACAGATAAGTATTGAATTACTTCTGCATTAGAATATACTTCCCAAAATTGTAATTCTGCTTTACTAGTTATCAATGTCGTTACACGTTCGATATCTTTAGCTCCTGGTAATTCAATTTGAATTCTACCAGAGTTTCCAATTCTTTGAATGTTAGGAGATGCTACTCCAAATTTGTCTATTCTACTTCTTAGTACTTCAAAAGCAGTACCAATAGAATTATTAATTTCTTCTTGTAAAGTTTCTTTAACTGAGATGTTGTCTTCATTAAAAGAAATTTTATCGCTTAAAGCTTTGGTTCCAAAAATAGCAGGATCGCTTAATTTTGTATCTCCAGCAATCAAGCTTTGGTTCCAAAAATAGCAGGATCGCTTAATTTTGTATCTCCAGCAATCGATTCAAATTCTTGAAAGAATAAATCTAAATAATTAGAGTTACTACTTTTTTGTTTCACTTCTGCAGTTACTAAGGCTTGGTTAAAAGCTTCGTTTTTAGAATCGTTGGATAAATTCTTTAAAACTTCTTTTACAGAAACTTGTAAGATAGCATTTACACCACCTTTTAAATCAAGACCAAGATTCATTTCTTTTTCTCTAATATCGTTGTAAGTGTATTGTGCAACACCTGCATTGATAATTTCTTTGTTTGCAATACTGTCTAAGTATTTTTTCTCAGCAACAGCTTTCTTTCTTGCATCATTATCCGTTACCGTTCTTTCTGCATATACTTTAGCATCATCTTCTACTTTATTGGCAAAAAATGTGAATGATAATTGATATAAACTCACTAATCCGAAAAGGATTGCGAATACTTTAATAAGTCCTTTGTTTTGCATCTTCTATTTTTTTGGTCGACTTTCTTTTTATTAAAACGAGCAAATATAGTATTTCAATGTAGTCTAAACAATTATTTAACCATATTTGTGTAGGTGTTTCTGACTATTTTTCAGTCTGATTTGATTATATACATTTTTAAGTATTGAAAATGTGACTGTTAAATACCGTAAACTTAATTTTTTATATTGAATTTTCTCTATAAAAGCCAATTAAATCTTTCTGTAGTTAAGTTTTATTTTAAAAAATATTGAGCAAAAAAAATCCAGCATGTGCTGGATTTTTAATATTTATAATTAGAAATTATAGACTATAATTCTAACAATGCATTTGTTTTAGAAACTCCAATTGCAGATTCTTGCAAGTGTGCTTTTTCGGCATCGCTTAAATTAATTTCAACAATACTTTCAATTCCGTTTTTACCTAAAACAACAGGAACTCCAATACATAAATCATTTAAACCATACTCACCTTCTAACAAAGTAGAACAAGGAAAAATCTTTTTAGTATTACAAGCAATTGCTTGCACCATTCCGCTAACTGCAGCGCCAGGAGCATACCAAGCAGAAGTACCTAACAAACCTGTTAAGGTTGCGCCACCAACTTTAGTGTCTTGTAATACTTGTTCTAATCTTTGTTCTAATCTTTTTTTAGAAATAAATTCTGAAACGGGAATAGAGTTTCTTGTTGCTAATCTTGTTAAAGGAACCATTCCTTTATCAGAATGCCCACCAATTACCATTCCATCAACATCAGAAATAGGCGCGCCTAGAGCTTCTGCTAATCTGTATTTAAAACGTGCAGAATCTAAAGCTCCACCCATTCCAATAATTTTATTTTTTGGAAGGCCTGTAGTTTTATGCACTAAATAAGTCATTGTATCCATCGGATTAGAAACAACAATAATAATTGTTTCTGGAGAATACTCAATTAAACTAGCAGAAACCATTTTTACAATTCCAGCATTAATACCAATTAATTCCTCACGAGTCATTCCAGGTTTTCTAGGAATACCAGATGTAATTACACAAATATCAGAATTTGCTGTTTTAGAATAATCGCTTGTACTTCCTGTAATTTTGGTATCAAAACCATTTAAAGAAGCTGTTTGCATTAAATCCATTGCTTTACCCTCTGCAAAACCTTCTTTAATGTCTAAGATTACAACTTCAGAAGCGAAGTCTTTAATAGCGATGTATTCTGCACAACTAGCGCCCACTGCACCAGCACCAACAACTGTAACTTTCATATTTTTATTTTTTAATTATTTTGAGTATTTAAGCGGCTAAATTACAAATTTTTAGATAATTTATTGGCTATTTTAACCCAAAAAAAAGACACCTATACGAGATGTCTTTTTTTGTTTAAATTTTTAGATTATAAAAAATTTAAACGTCAATTTTTGCATATTTTGCATTTCTTTCAATAAAATCTCTACGTGGTGGTACTTCGTCTCCCATTAGCATAGAGAAAACTCTATCTGCTTCTGCAGGACTATCGATAACCACTTTACGTAAGGTTCTAAACTCAGGGTTCATTGTGGTATCCCAAAGTTGCTCTGCATTCATTTCTCCAAGACCTTTGTAACGCTGTATGGCTGCTGAACCTCCCATTTGCTGCACAATTAAATCACGTTGATCATCATCCCAAGCATATTCTCTTTTTTGTCCTTTTTTAACTAAATACAATGGAGGTGTTGCAATATAAATATACCCTTGTTCTACCATCTCTTTCATATATCTGAAAAAGAAGGTTAGTATTAGGGTTGCAATATGCGATCCATCTACATCGGCATCACACATAATAACCACTTTATGGTATCTTACTTTTGATAAGTTTAAGGCTCTAGGATCTTCTTCAGTTCCAATAGAAACACCTAAAGCGGTAAACATGTTTTTGATCTCTTCGTTTTCAAAAACTTTATGCTGCATTGCTTTTTCTACATTCAATATTTTTCCACGAAGTGGTAAAATTGCTTGAAAGTTTCTATCTCTACCTTGTTTTGCTGTTCCACCTGCAGAATCTCCCTCAACTAAGAAAATTTCACATTGTGCTGGATCTGTCTCTGAACAATCTGATAATTTACCAGGTAAACCTCCAATAGACATTACCGTTTTACGTTGCACCATTTCTCTGGCTTTACGCGCTGCGTGTCTAGCTGTTGCTGCTAAAATTACTTTCTGAACAATTATTTTAGCATCATTAGGGTTTTCCTCTAGATAGTTAGTTAGCATTTCAGATACCGACTGCGATACTGCAGCAGATACTTCCCTGTTTCCTAATTTTGTTTTTGTTTGTCCTTCAAATTGCGGTTCTGCAACCTTTACAGAAACAATTGCTGTTAATCCTTCACGGAAATCATCACCAGCAATATCAAATTTTACATTTTTAAGCAAACCAGATTCGTCTGCATACTTTTTTAGAGTGCCCGTTAAGCCACGTCTAAATCCAGATAGGTGTGTTCCACCTTCGTGTGTATTAATGTTGTTTACGTAAGAATGTAGGTTTTCTGCGTAGGAAGTATTGTATACCATTGCAACTTCAACAGGAATACCATTTTTCTCACCTTCCATAGAGATTACTTGCGAGGTTAACTGCTCACGAGTAGAATCTAAATATTTAATAAATTCAGGTAAACCTTCAGTACTACGAAATACTTCAGAAATAAAGTTACCTTCATCGTCTGTGTTTCTATTATCTGTTAAAGTAATTGTAATTCCTTTGTTTAAATAAGACAACTCACGCATACGGGTTGCTAGTGTCTCATAGTTGTATTCTATAGTTTGTTTAAAAATAGACTTATCTGGTGAAAAAGTAACAATGGTACCCGTAAAATCACTTTCTCCAATTGTTTTTACTGGATATAGTGCTTTTCCTTGAGAATATTCTTGACGCCAAACTTTTCCTTCTTTATGCACTGTAGCTACTAAAAGCTCTGATAGTGCATTTACACAACTTACCCCAACACCGTGCAAACCTCCAGAAACTTTATAAGAGTCTTTATCGAACTTACCACCGGCACCAATCTTTGTCATTACTACTTGTAAGGCAGAGACACCTTCTTTTTCATGCATTCCAACAGGAATACCACGACCGTTATCTTTGGTTGTTACAGAATTGTCCTCGTTTATTGTAACATCAATAGTATCACAATAACCACCCATTGCTTCATCAATAGAATTATCTACAACTTCGTATACTAAATGGTGTAAACCACGTACACCAACATCTCCAATGTACATTGAAGGACGCATTCTTACATGCTCCATTCCTTCTAATGCCTGAATACTGGAAGCATCATAATTATTTTTTTTCTCTTCGCTCATTATATAAAGTAGATTATTAGTTTTTAGATTGATAAAAATCGGATTTGTAACCCTGATTTTTCAAAGTCAAATTTACAATTTTTAAAATCCATTTAAAAGCTTTTTAGTTATTTTGGTCTAAAACTATTAACATTTGTTAATTTCTTAAAAACGCTTTAAAACGTCTAAAAACACCTTTAAAATTAATTTTAATACTTTTTAGTTCAATTTAAAATAAGGGTTTATTTTTAAGGCCTTAAACCTTTTGTTTCTGGTATTAAGTTTTATGAAATTGGTTAAAACAATCTTAGTTGCGACTCATTTAGTGCATAAACAATTAACAATTAAAAGTTTTTATAATTTTTAGTCCAACTTATCTTTAATGAATTGATATGATTATGGGTTTAATTTGTTTTATTACTAATTAATTATCAATATTTTGTAGATAATTCAAAGGTTATATAAAATCATAGAAAAGAGGTTTTTGAACCATTTTTTCTATATATATTTGCTCGCAATCTATTTATAATGAGAATCAACAATAACAATCGTAATTTTAATAATCCTAATTTATAGGACGGAAGGTTGTTGTTTAAATATATAAAAAGCCTTCCAAAATTTGGAAGGCTTTTTTTTGAATCAAAAATTAAAAGACATGAGTAAAATAATGACGGTAGACATTTTGTCTAGTATTAAAGGAGCGAAGCCATCTGATTCGGTAAACCAATTATTTGATGTAATTAAAAGCGCAAATAAGAATACTACTTTAAATACAGTTCTCGCTAATGTTGTGTCTTTAGATGATTTAAGACCAGATGAGGCGGTTGAGAGTTCTGCAATTGAAAAGCAGATTATCAAAGAGAACTTTCCAAGAGAGAAAAATGGTTTTTTAGTCGTTGCTAAAGTGATAGAAGATTAATATGGAGTCGCAAATACATAAAATTCATCAGCAACTGGTGAACAAAGAAATATCTTGTATGAGTTTGGTACAAGAAAAATTAAATTTATTAAAACAAAATACACACAACTCGGTAAATTCTTTATTGGAAGGTACTGCTTTAGCTGCAGCTAAAAAAGTAGATGCTAAAATAGAAAACGGACAAGAAATTGGTTTGTTAGAAGGAATTCCATTTGGAATTAAAGATGTGTACATGTTGCAAGGAACTTATACTACTGCTAGTTCAGACTTGTTAAAAAAATATAAAGCAGCCTATACCGCAACTGCTATTCAGAAACTATTAGATGCAGGTGCAATTCCTTTAGTAAAAGAAAATTGTGATTCTTTCGGGCACGGTTCTTCATCAGAAAACACCATTTTCGGAGCGGTAAAAAATGCTATAAATCCAGATTTAGTTGCTGGCGGTTCTAGCGGAGGTTCTGCTGTAAATGTTGCAAAAGAGTGTACTGTTTTTTCAATTGGAGGAGATACGGGTGGTTCTATTCGTCAGCCGGCAGGGTATAATAAAATTTACGGATTTAAACCAACCTACGGTAGAATTTCTAGATATGGCTTAATGGCGTACGCTTCTTCTACAGATTGCGTTGGGCCTATTGCAAAATCTATTGAAGATGTGCGAATTGTCTTAAACGCTATGAGTGGAAAAGATGCAAGAGATCAAACGAGTTATGTTTCTGAAGCGGTTTCAACTGATTTAAAAGTAACTCCAATAAAAACCGTCGGTTATTATAAAAATTTTATTGAGAACAATGCAATTAGCACCGAAATACAAACTGATTTTTTGGCAACTTTAGAAAAAATAAAAGCGAAAGGAATTGCAGTAAAAGCATTAGACTTTTTTGATGCTGATATTTTAGTTTCTACTTATTATACCCTTGCAATGGCAGAAACTGCGTCAAATTTATCTCGTTTAGACGGCACAAATTACGGAGCAAGAATAGAAGGAGCTAATTTGAAAGATACTTATTCAATTACGAGATCAGAAAATTTTTCAGAAGAAACAAAAAGAAGAGTTGTTGGTGGAAATCAAGTTTTATCACAAGGTTTTTCAGATGAAATTTATTTAAAAGCACAGAATTTAAGAAATCAAATATCAGCAAGATTTACAGAAGACTTTAAGGATGTTGATATTGTTTTATCTCCAGTAACTCCTGCAAGTCCTCCAGAAATTGGAGAGAGTTTGCAAGATCCTTTGGCAATGTACTTGTCAGATGCATATACGGTTGGTTTTAGTTTGGGAGGTTTGCCAGCGTTAACAATACCAAAAGGAACTTCTACAGGCTTACAAATTACAGCAGACAAGAAAAAAGATGCGGAAGTTTTACAATTCGCTAACTTTTTAAACGAAATTTTATAATGGAATTAGCGAAAATACAGGAGGTTTTAAAAGCCCACGATTTAGAATTGATTATTGGGTTAGAAACACACGTTCGTTTAAATACAAAATCTAAACTATTTTGTTCTTGTCCGAATAAAGAATCAGAAGTTCCGAATGAAAACATCTGTTCTGTTTGTACAGGGCAAATGGGCGTTTTACCGGCCATTAATAAAGAAGCAATTATAAAAGCAATTTATTTTGGAAAAGCCGTAAATTCTTCTTTTTCAAATCAGGTTACTTCTTGGGATCGTAAACATTATGAATATCCAGACAACCCTAAAAACATACAAATTACACAGTTTCACAATCCTGTAATTCCAGATGGTGAAGTTTCTTGTTATAGAAATGATGGTTCTCAATTTACGGTTTCATTAACGCAAACACATATTGAAGAAGATGCTGCTAAATTAATGCATGAGAAGAAAATTTCTCTAGTAGATTTTAATAAAGCAGGTGTACCTTTAATTGAAATTGTTACAGATCCTTGTATTCGGAATATAGAGGATGCTTCTACCTATGCCCAGTACATTCAAAGAATTGTTCAGAATTTAGGTATTTCTGAAGCAAATTTAGAAAAAGGAGAGTTTAAATCTGATGTTTCTGTTTCGTTGAGAAAGATTGGTGAAGTAGTTTTAAACCCAAGAACAGAAATCAAAAATTTAAATTCTTTTAAATTTATGGTAGAGGCTCTAATGGAAGAAATTGAGAAGCAATTAAACTACTTTACAACGCACAAAGAATTTAGACCAGAACAAACTACAGTTTTATGGGATGCAGACTTAAAGCAAACTAAAACTATGCGAACAAAGGAGTTTGAAGCAGATTATCGTTTTATCTCTGAGCCAGACTTACCTTTTGTTTCTATAAAAGAGATTGTAGAAAGTATAAATATTGATGCAAGTGCATTGCCTTATGCTGTAGAAACGGTATTAATTAAAGGAGGTGTTTTACCACAAGATGCAAAGTTTTTTACTGCAGATGCCATTCGTTCTAAAATATTTATGACGATTAACAATGTTATCCAAGATGCCTCTTTTGTTGCAAAAACATTGGTAAATAATATGGATGCAGATGGGTATCAAAACATTCATAATGTAGCAGATTTAATTGCTATTTTTCAGTTGTTTAAAGCAGATAAAATCACGTCTGTTTTGGTTCAAAATGCAATTACATCGTATTTAAAAGAACCTACTTTCGATTACAAAAAGTACTTTGATGAAAATACGATTTCCCAGGATAAAATTACAGCTGCAATTGCAACAGTAATCTTTGAAAATGAAGCAATTTCAAATGATATTAAAAAGGGAAATCAAGGAAAGGCAGGAATTCTTGTTGGTAAAGTTATTGCTATTATTGGAAAAGGAGCCTCAGGAAAAGTAATTCGTGAGGGTGTTTTAAAAGCGATTAGCAAAAAAGGAGCTATTAGCGATTCAGTTATAGTAGTTAGCGAAAAGCTAGTAGCGGATAGCGAACAACTAAAAGAGAAAAGCCAACAATCAATTGCTAAAAGTCAACAGCCAGTTATTATTAAAGAAGAATATAGAACACATAAAATATCTGATTTATCAGAAGCATCCATCACAGAAAAAGTAACTTTATCTGGCTGGGTTTCTAGTGTTAGAGATCACGGAGAATTGATGTTTATCGATTTAAGAGATTCAAGTACACAGATTTTTCAAGTGCGTTTAAGTAGAGAGTCATTTCCTAATCTAGACGAGTTGGTAAAATTAAAAGCAGAATCTGTTATCGCGGTTACAGGAATTGTTATTCAAAGAAGAGAAGACGACTATAATGCGGGTTTAAGAACCGGTAAATTAGAATTAGAAACTTCTGACTTAGAGATTTTAAATCTATCTAAAACTTTACCTTTTGAAATTAAAAGAGCTTTTAAAAGTAATGAGAAAGTCCGTTTTGAATACAAGTTTTTAGACCATAGAAATGATGAGGTTCGGCGCGCAATTGTAAATAGACATAAAGTAATAAAACTACTACGTGATATCTTAGACGAAGAAGAATTTTTAGAAATCGAAACGCCTATTTTAACTGCTGGAACAGACGAAGGAGCAAGAGAATTTATTGTGCCAACAAGAAAACAGGCTGGTTCTTTTTATACATTACCACAGGCACCACAGCAATTTAAGCAGATGTTAATGGTGGGCGGATTTGAAAAATATTTTCAAATTGCCCGTTGTTTTAGAGATGAAGATTCTCGAGGAGACCGTCAGCCAGAATTTACACAGTTAGATATTGAAATGGCGTACGCAAGTATGCAACAAATCATTGATTTAAATACTAAAATGTTTAATGAAGTGGTACGAAAAATCTATGGTAAAAAATGGATTTTATATCCATTCGAAGTAATTACTTATAAAAATGCCATGGATAAATATGGTTGTGATAGACCAGATTTACGTTATGGATTGCAAATGCAAGACATTACAGACATTGTTAAGGATACAACTTTTCAAGTTTTTAGCAAGCCAATCGATGCAGGTGGCATTGTAAAATGTATTAAGGTTTCTGCAAAAGAGCAAGGAAATAAAAGAATGTCTAAAGGGCAAATTGAAAACCTAACGGCAATTGCTCAGCAAAACGGATTGGGCGGATTGGCATACATAATCGTGAATGAAAATGATTTACAATCGCCAATTATTAAGTTTTTAGGCGAAGAGATAGCAGCAAATATTATAAAAGTTACAGATGCGCAGCTGGGTGATATTGTATTTTTCTCTGCAGCAGATTATGCAACAGCAAATAAGGCATTAGATGCGGTTCGTCAAGAAATGGGACGTATTTTAAAGTTAATCAACCCTAAAGAGTTAAGACCTGCTTGGGTAGTTGACTTCCCGATGTTTGAAAAAACAGAGGAAGGCAGATGGACATTTACGCACAATCCTTTTTCTATGCCAGCAATCTATGACTTAGAGAAGCATATGAAGGGAGAAGAAGAAGAGATAGGAACTATTATAGCCCAGCAATACGATTTAATCTTAAACGGTTTTGAAATTGGTGGTGGTTCTGTACGTGCACATAAATCAGAAATTCTAGAAGCAACCTATAAAAATATGGGGTATAATAAAGAAGAGATGATGAGGAGTGTTGGCACTATGCATAAAGCGTTTCAATATGGTGCACCGCCGCACGGAGGAATTGCTTGGGGTGTTGACCGCTTAATGATGATTTTAGAAAAGAAAGCATCTATTAGAGAGGTAATGGCATTTCCGAAAACAGGTTCGTCAGAAGATTTATTATTTAATGCGCCCTCAATTTTGTCGGACAAGAAGGTAGAAGAAATGAATGTTCGCATCATCCGAAAATAAATTTAAATACATGAAACAGAAGTATCACAAATAATCTAGTATAAAGGTTGTCTAATTTAAAAATCTAACCTATTTTTGTTCCAGTATGAGTATAACAACAAAAAATACATGGTGGTGGAACTCTCTTAATTCATAAGTGAGAACTAATCCTATATTTAAAATATAAAAAAGGCTTATCTCACGATAAGCCTTTTTCAATTCTATAAAATGAAGAATATACATTTCAAAACAATTCATAAAACAAAAATTGCAGACACTATAACGCCTGTGGGCTTGTATTTGCGGTTTAGAGACCAATATGCTAACACGCTTTTACTAGAAAGTTCAGATTATCACAGTAAAGAAGAGAGCTTTTCTTTTATTGCTATTGAACCAATAGTGAGTATGAAAGTAGACGATTATCAGTTTACAGTTTCGCATAAAGGAACTCAAATTGAGCGCCAACCAATTGATAAAAATTTTTATCAGTTATTTGATAAATTCACGAATTCTATAGCATTAGATTGCCCAGCAGAATTAAAATCCTTTAACGGTTTGTACGGGTATACAACGTTCGATTCCGTTCAGTATTTCGAAAACATAAAATTTACAAATAAGAAAGCACCCTCTGCCATTCCAGAAATGCAATATAGTTTCTATCGATTTATTATTGCTATTAATCATTTTAATGATGAAATGACCTTGATAGAAAACATAGAAGAGGGCACAGAATCTCGTATTAAAGAAGTGCAAACCATTATAGATGCGCAAGCGTTTAATACTCAGAAATTCGAAATCGTAGGAGAGGAGACTTCAAATGTTACAGGAGAAGAATTTAAAGAATATGTACGGAAAGCAAAATCACATTGTAAAAGGGGTGATGTTTTTCAATTGGTCCTATCACGCCAATTTCAGCAAGAATTTAAGGGAGACGAGTTTAATGTATATAGAGCGTTGCGTTCTATTAATCCTTCACCTTATTTGTTTTATTTTGATTATGGAAGCTTCAAGTTAATGGGCTCTTCGCCAGAAGCACAGATTAAAATTTCAGAAGGTAAAGCAACGATTAATCCAATTGCTGGTACGTTTAGAAGAACGGGTGATATGGCAAAAGATCTAAAATTAGGTAAGAAATTATCTGAAGATAAAAAGGAAACTGCGGAACATGTAATGTTGGTAGATTTGGCGCGAAATGATTTAAGCAAGCATGCGGATAATGTGACAGTGGAGGTATTTAAAGAAGTGCAATATTTTAGTCACGTAATTCATTTAGTTTCTACTGTTCGAGGAAAAATTAAAGGCAATCCGATTGAAATTGTTGGAGATACGTTTCCGGCAGGAACCTTAAGTGGTGCTCCAAAATATAAGGCAATGGAACTGATTAATAAATATGAAAATCAGACACGTGGTTTTTATGGCGGTGCAGTTGGTATTATTGGTTTAGACGGTTCTGTTAATTTGGCAATTGCCATTCGCTCTTTTGTAAGTAAAAATAATGTATTGTATTCGCAGGCTGGTGCAGGAATAGTGATTCATTCAGACGAAGCAAAAGAATTACAAGAAGTAAATAATAAGCTAGCAGCATTAAAGAAAGCGTTGTTTTTAGCTGAGGATATTTAAAAAATAGCTTTTTGTTTTTCGCAGTTAGCATTTCGCTAAAAACGAAGAATCAAAAGCCAAAAACGAAGAATCAAAAGCCAAAAGCTTTTAAAATGAAAATATTAATTTTAGACAATTACGATTCCTTTACCTACAATTTAGTCCATATGGTGGAGAAAATTACAGGGAATTTTCCTGTAGTTTTTAGAAACGATGAAATAAGTATTGAAGCCGTAGGAAATTATGATGTGATTATGCTGTCTCCAGGACCTGGTATACCAGATGAAGCAGGAATCTTAAAAGA
>Ga0209192_10002981_pt1 | contig 11702 bp, 18 predicted proteins | sample ArcticOcean_MG_C_11_FD_187433 | JGI IMG/M metagenome (GOLD analysis project Ga0209192, IMG submission 187433) | Marine microbial communities from western Arctic Ocean - ArcticOcean_MG_CB2_154 (SPAdes) (version 2) | ecosystem: Environmental > Aquatic > Marine > Oceanic | place: Arctic Ocean... | reverse complement strand
AGGAGATTGACATGAGTGATTTAAAACCATTCTTGGTCAGGCTGACACCACAGAGCGTAACTCTGTTAGCTAAGGCAGCAAAGGATCAAGAGAAAACTAAAGCTGGGTTAATTAATGAGGCAATTAAAGCCTACCTGACTAAAGACATTCATAGCAGAATTAACAAGCTGTGAACTCCACCATACGATTAGAGTTACCTTACCCACCAAGCGTTAATAGTTATTGGCGTGCTAATGGGCATAGGCGTTACATCAGTAAAGAGGGTGTAGCGTTTACCAATGAGGTATCGCTTATCGTAAAAACGCAAAAACCGAAAACTTTTGGCGATAGAAAAATTGGCATAAATATAGTAATTCATCCACGATCAAAACGTAAGTTTGATTTGGATAATACCCTCAAGGCTATTTTAGATGCATTGATGAAGGCTGGCATGTATGATGACGATAGCCAAATTGATATCATTGTTATTGAAAGAGGGGAAGCCTGTACGGGTGGTAAGGCTGTTGTACATTTGTATGATTATAAACCACCAATATATAAACATTTAGGAGAAGAAAATGGCTCAAGATTATGAAGTTAAACCAGGACAAGGGTCCGTATGGCCGAACGACAGGAAGACAGAAGATTGGCATGCAGATTGGAGAGGGAAAATATTATTACCTGATGGAAGTGAACACTACATCGATGTATGGGATAATGAAAAGGGTGGCAAGACTTGGCGTGGGATCAAGATTGGTAATCCTGTGGCGGACTCAGGTACCAGGACATCGGTACCAGTTTCAAATAAGGACGCGTCTAGTGAATCTTTAAACGAACTTGAGGATGATTTACCCTTTTAATGGCAGAAACTAAAAACAAAAGCAAACCGATTCCCAGCCTAGCTGGGTACGGTGGTGTACGAACGCTACAGAAGAACTTAGAAAAGAGTACTACACTTGCTGCAAATAGAGAGGCTGTCGTGTACAGCCTTCTCTCTATAGCAAACACTAAAGTAACCGACATTATGGAATGGGACCACACAGGTCAAGTACAAGTCAAAGCAAGCAAAGACATTCCTGAGCATGCATTGCAAGCTATTAAATCCGTAAAGATAGACAAGGATGGTCAAGTAGCGATTGAGATGTGGGACAAGGTAGGTATATTGCGTATCTTAGCCAAAGCATCTGGACTATTGGACAACCCAGAAGAGTCAGACAAACCATCAGTAATTGGTATTAACATTAAACCCCCAAAGGTAATTGACAATGAAGAATCCTAGAGACACTCAAGTTGGTGGAAACCATTACACTCAGATGCCAGTACAGCCAATGGAGTTTTCCATGGCTAACGGTCTTAATGCTATGCAGCATACGGTTATTAAGTATGTGACTCGTGTTGACCTTAAAGGCAATGGCGATGAGGATATAGATAAAGCAATACACACACTACAACTTTGGAAACAATGGAGGAAAGATTATGGACCAAAAAGCCAAGATTGACCAACTGCGTGAAGAATTTAAGATGGCTCATTTAAACAACTCTCGTGTAATGGAAATTATTGATACGCTATATGCTGAAAACCAAGAACTAAAACGCTTGATGACGATGAAGTTTAAAGACATCGACGATGAGCAATAAAAAAGTACGCAGTCAAAAAGAGATAAGTGGGCCAGGTATTGATCTGGATTTTAGCAGTGCGCCTACGACTTACGAGTTTCTTTCTAGCAATGATTTTGTAAGAGGACTAATGGGGCCTGTGGGTTCTGGTAAGTCTTATGCTTGCGCGGCTGAGATTATGATGCGTGCTGTTAGGCAGAAACCATCACCACACGATGGCATTCGTTACACACGATTTGTTATTGTCAGGAACTCCTACCCGGAACTGAAGACGACTACGATTAAGACGTGGCAAGAACTGTTCCCGGAAAACACTTTTGGTCCAATGTTATATACACCTCCTATTACACATCACATACGCCTTCCCTCTAGGGGAGATGCCGCAGGCATAGATTGTGAAGTGATTTTCTTAGCATTGGATCAACCTAAAGATGTACGAAAACTGTTATCACTTGAACTAACGGGGGCATGGGTTAATGAAGCTAGAGAATTACCTAAAGCAGTTATTGACGGTCTTACTCACAGGGTGGGCCGTTATCCTACTAAGCGTGATGGTGGTCCTACCTGGCATGGTGTCTGGATGGATACCAACCCAATGGATGACGATCATTGGTGGTTCAGACTTGCCGAAAAAGAAAAGCTGTCAGGAAAGTTCGCTTGGAAGTTTTTTAAACAACCAGGTGGAGTGGTTGAAGTACCACCCGAAGACTTGCCAGACAACCCAGAAGCAAACGATCATATCTTCTCAGGCGGAAGATGGTGGAACCTAAATAAAAAAGCAGAGAATGTTTCTAATCTACCCTCCGGGTATTACATGCAAATGCTTGGCGGTAAGAATCTTGATTGGATTCGCTGTTATGCCGAAGGTAAATATACCTATGTACAAGAAGGCAGACCTGTATGGCCTGAATACAATGACCAAATGATGAGTGCTGAAGTAGAATATGATGCACAACTACCTATTCACGTAGGATTAGATTTTGGTTTAACTCCAGCCGCAGTTATTGGACAACGATTAAACAACGGACGTTGGGTCGTGTTGCATGAGATAGTTACCGAGGACATGGGCCTAGAACGATTTGGTACACAGTTATTAGCCGAGCTTAATGCTAAATACCCTAAGGCGCAGATACTGGTATGGGGCGATCCTGCTGGTATGCAACGAGATGCTATTTATGAAGTCACGGCATTTGATTATTTAAGAACGCTAGGACTGCGAGCGCAACCGACAGCATCGAACAACTTTAAGGTCAGGCGTGAAGGTGCGGCTGCTCCTATGCAACGGTTAATTGCTGGTAAGCCTGGATTGATTATAGATAGTTCATGCAAGCGTTTGCGTAAATCATTAGCTGGTGGTTATCATTTTAAGCGTATAGCTGTTGGTGCAGGACATGAACGATTTAAGGACAGTCCAAATAAAAACGAACACTCTCACGTTGGGGATGCGTTTGGTTACCTCATGTTAGGTGGTGGCGAGCATAAACGTATGACTAAAAACAGTTTAGCCGCTAATACACTGATTGTGCAGACCGTTGCAACATCGGACTTTGATGTCTTCAAGTAACATAGTAGATATATTAAAAAAGATGCCTGAAGTAAAGGGAGCTTACTTCTTGCCATTTCATGTTGATCATACTCATAACTTTCAAGGCATTATAGATTATGAAACTAAATCAGTTACGCTTGAAGATAGAATCCGTTATATGGACTTACAGTCTAAGTGCGGTCCTACTGTTACTGCGTTTGTTGACAATTTACCTGTTGCTGTGTTTGGGTGTGTTATCTTGTGGAATGGTGTTGGTGAAGCGTGGTCTGTCTTCTCAGAGAAAGCTAGACGATATCCAATAGCTATGACTAAAAGCGCTATTGCATTCTTTGATATCGTAGAGATATTGTTTAGTTTACACAGGTTACAAATAACAGTAAACTCTAATGACAGTCGTGCTATGGGTTGGGCAAAATGTTTAAAATTTGTACCTGAAGGACTGATGCTTGAATATAGCGCAGATAAAGATGATACATTTATGATGAGAAGGAGTAAGTAATGGGTGGATTAATAGGTGGCGGTAAGCCAGATAACTCAGCAGCAATGGAGTCTTTAAGACTTCAAAGAGAACAAACTGCAACAGCAAAATCACAAGCAGAAGAAGAAAGACGTAAATCAGCAGAAGATTACTCTGCAAAGAAAAGATTATTATCTCGTGGCGGTAAACGTGCATTGTTAGCAGAAGGTCGTTTAACTCCTGAGACAGGTATGGATGATGAGGATATGATGAAACCAACATTAGGAGCTTAGTATGGCTGCTCTTGATTATGGTATGGCTTTATCCCGTGGATTAATTGCTCCACAAAAAGAATTGCAAGCAGAAATGAAAGAGCTTGCAGGCACGGCTTTTAAGTCAGATGATTGGTGGAACAAACAGCTTGATCGACAGATTAAGCAAGGTGTGCGCCAATACGAAACAGGAACTGAGTATAAAACAAAGTCAGGTGATTATGTATTAGGTAAGCGTACGCGATACAGCACAGGAGGATTTGCAGGGGTTGGTGGCACAATGCAGACAACCTATACTCCCCCAAAAGATGCTGTCATTACTGGATATAATCCTGGCATGTTCTACGGAGCAGGTACACCGCGATATGACAACAGATCAGTTCAAGTTGTAGGCCCAGATAGGAAAGATTTAACAACAGGTCAATTAAAAGCTATTCAAACACAAGCTGAACAAAGCGCTGATAAAGTTAAGCGAGAGGCAAGGCTGGCAAAAAGCAAAACAAAAAGAGGTGCTAGGGGATCTGGTGGTTTACTAGGTAAGTCAACTCAACAGGATAAAGGATTGTCCGCTAAGTTGCCTGAACTAGGAAGCATGGGATTGGGCATTGAAAAAACTTACTTAGGATAAAACATGGCAGATACAGATAAAATGGAGTTTGAAGTTGAGTATGGTAAGGATGGTAAACCAACAAAAGATTCAATGAAAAAAGCATTTGAGTATGACAAAGAATTATTTTTAGACCTTCAAGAAAAACACTTTGGTACCAAAGGTGGTATGGGTGATGACAACTTAAGAAAGAAAATAATGAACATGTTTAAAAAAGGAAAAGACTAATGGCTAAAGGTTTATACGCAAATATGAATGAAAGAAAGAAAAAAGGGATTAGCCGTCCTAAATCTAAATCTACCGTATCAGACAAAGCATATAAGAACATGCTTGCTGGTTTTCCTAAAAAGAAAAAGGGATAAGCATGGCAACAATGATGAGATTAAATGCCCAAGAGGTGTTATCAAGACACGATAAAGCTTTAACAAAGAAGGAAGACTTTAGAAGTCTTTACGATGAAGCTTATGAATTTGCATTACCACAAAGGAATCTGTACGACGGATACTATGATGGAGGAGTGCAAGGCACAAAAAAAATGAATCGTGTGTTTGACTCAACTGCCATTAACTCTACCCAACGCTTTGCTAACAGAATGCAATCAGGCATATTCCCTCCACAAAGAAAGTGGTGTCGACTAGAACCAGGGTCAGATATTCCTCAAGAAAGAAAAGCAGAAGCACAGGCAGCGCTTGATCTTTACAATGACAAACTATTTGATACATTAAAGCAGTCTAACTTTGACGTAGCTATTGGTGAGTTCTTATTAGACTTATCTGTAGGTACAGCCGTGATGATGATTCAGCCCGGTGATGATATTAACCCAATTAACTTTATTCCTGTCCCACAGTTCCTTGTGTCTTTTGAAGAAGGAGCGCATGGTCAAGTAGATAACGTATACAGACGTATGCGTTTAAAAGGCGAAGTTATAAAAAGACAATGGTCTGATGCAAAGGTTCCACCAGAAATGCAAAACATGATTGATCAGAAACCAACAGAAGAGTTAGAGTTTGTTGAAGCAACTATCTTTGATCAAACACGTGGCGACTATTGCTACCATGTTATTGAGAAAAAAAGTAAAACAGAAATTGTGTACCGTAGAATGGATAACAGTCCTTGGATTGTATCTCGTTATGCCAAGATTGCAGGTGAGACTTATGGTCGTGGACCACTTATTACTGCATTGCCTGACATTAAGACACTAAACAAAACATTAGAGTTAGTCCTTAAGAATGCTTCATTATCTATTAGTGGTGTATATACTGCTGCTGATGATGGTGTATTAAATCCTAACACGGTAAGAATTATGCCGGGTGCTATTATTCCTGTAGCCCGTAACGGTGGACCTCAAGGCGAATCACTTAAGCCATTACCAAGAGCTGGTGACTTTAATGTATCACAGATTGTCATGGATGATTTGCGTAAGAACATTAAACGTATCTTATTAGATGAATCATTACCACCAGACAATATGTCTGCTCGATCAGCAACAGAGGTTGTTGAGCGTATGAAAGAGTTAGCTCAGAACTTAGGCTCTGCGTTTGGTAGACTCATTAATGAAACGATGATTCCCGTAGTGAGCCGTATGCTACAAGTCATGGATGAAAAAGGATTGATTACCTTACCACTCAAGGTGAATGGTTTGGAAATTAAGATTTCACCTGTTGCTCCATTAGCAATGGCACAAAACATGGAAGAAGTGCAAAACGTATTACAGTATGCACAGATTGCACAAGGTGCTGGACCTGAGGGCGCAATGAATATTAAAACAGATGAGATGATGGACTTTATTGCTGAGAAGTTAGGGATTCCACAAAGGATGCGACCTACTCCACAAGAACGCATGATGATGAAACAGCAAATGCAACAACAAGCTCAACAACAACAAATGATGCAGATGGCAGCAGAGAATCCTGAAGCAACTGCACAGGTTGTAGAAGCAGCTACACAACAACAAGGATAAATAATGGCTGGATGGGATGACTTAGAACAATCACTACCGCTTGATGTACGTGATGTTAAGCAACAAAGAGATGAATCAGACCAACTATGCTTACGTGTATTTGGTGATGAAGATGGAGTAAAAATGATAGCTTGGTTACGCAAGACTATCTTAGAGCAACCTGTAGCCTTGCCAGGTAGCGACTCTAGTTATGCATTTTATCGAGAAGGGCAAAATTCAATAATTAGAGACTTAGAAGCAAGGATAATTAGAGCAAGGAAAATGTAAATGGAAACAGCAATCGAGCCTAGTACGACTGAGGAGACTCAGGAAGAGACTGGCCTACTCGACAATGCAACACCAGAAGAGGAAGTCAGTAACGACGAAACAGAAACTGAGATAGATCATCGTGATCCTGAAGAAGTAAAAGCCTCGGGAGAGGAAGATGATGATGATGCCCCACTAGAAAGACCCGAGTATTGGCCTGAAAACTTCTGGAATAAAGAAGAAGAAGCCCCTGACCTAGAAGGAATCGCTAAGTCTTGGAAAGATTTAAGAAAGCAAATATCACAAGGAACACACAAAGCACCAAAAGACGGTAAGTATGATTTATCTTCATTCGGTGAGACTCCTGAAGACGATCCAGTCAGGGAGCATGTAGTTAGCTGGGCGAAAGAAAACGGCATTAGCCAAGCTGGCTTAGATTCATTAGTAGGTCAAGTAGTTGGTATGAACCAAGAAGCTGCACAATCTTATGCAGTAAACCTTGCTGAAGAAAAAAAACAGTTAGGTCCAAACGCTGATGCTAGAATTAATGGCATGGTTAAGTGGGCATCTGGCTTAGTTCAGAAAGGTGTTTGGGGCAATGAAGACTTTGAAGAGTTCAAGATTATGGGTGGTACAGCTAGAGGATTGGCTGCGCTAGAAAAAGTAAGAAGCTCATACGAAGGACGTATTCCTATAGAGTCTGCTCCAGTTGATGGCGCACCATCGAAAGATGAGTTATATCAAATGGTCGGTGACGAGAAGTATCAAACCGATCCTGTCTATAGAGCTAAGGTAGAAAGAGCATTCGCTCAAAACTTTAGTTAATTACCTTGCATATGCCTTAACTTTCGTGTAGATTATAGTTAAGGCTTATTGCAAACATTCGTTTTGCAACCCTAAAACGCAAGTAACCTTGTCGAATGGCTATCGTAAGTAGCAAGCACCGGCCCAGTTCTCTGGCATACCAAAGCGATTAATTTTTTATTTATTAATTTCTAAGGAGACATAACATGGCTATTGGATTATCCGCAGCTTTTGTTACACTCTTTGATGCCGAAGTTAAACAGGCGTACCAGGGCAAAGCTGCCTTAGTAGGTGCTACTAGACAAAGACGCGGCGTTGAAGGTAATTTAGTTAAATTCCCTAAAGTTGGGAAAGGCGTAGCTACACTACGTGTACCACAAACAGACGTTACACCACTTAATGTTGACTTTTCACAAGTTACTGCAACCATGCAAGATTGGAATGCAGCTGAATACTCAGACGTTTTCATGCAACAAAAAGTTAATTTTGAAGAAAGATCAGAGCTAGTTCAAGTAGTAGCGAACGCTATTGGTCGTCGTCAAGATCAGCTTATTCTTGATGCACTCCTAGCTGCCAAAGGTTCTACAGTTGCTGCTGGTGGTACAGACTTAACAGTTGCAAAATTACGTGATGCTAAGAAAACATTAGATGCAAAAAATGTTCCTGCGGAAGACAGACACATCGTTCTTCATGCAAACAATTTGTCATCACTTTTATCTGAAACAGCAGTAACATCGGCTGACTTCAACACAGTACGTGCATTAGTATCAGGTGAGCTTAATACATTCTTAGGCTTTACTTTCCATACTCTTGGTGATCGCGCTGAAGGTGGCGTATCTATTGACGGCTCAAGCGTTCGTTCATGCCTAGCATTCCACAAGTCTGCTATTGGTTATGGTGAAGGTATTGGTCCTAAAACAGAAATCAATTATGTACCTGAAAAAACATCACACTTAGTGAACGCTATGTTATCAGCGTGTTCAGTTGGTATTGATAGTGAAGGTATTGTTGAAGTTCTAGCAGACGAATCTTAAGCTTAGGAGAAAATAAATGGCTTTCAATAAAGACGGATTAGTAGCGGCGGGCGGACAGTCCAAAGCTGGTGATGCACCTCAAACCTGGAACTACAAAACTACTGATGCTTATACAGCAGTAGCAGCTTCAGGCTATTTTAATGAAGTAGCTAGCTTACTTAAAGTTGGTGATATTGTCTGGAACTATGATTCAGATGCGCCAACAATGTATGTACATGTTGTATTAACAAACGCTTCTGGCGTTGTTGATGTATCAGCAGGTACTGCAATAAGCGTAGCTTAGTAACAGTAATAATGCAGAAGGTGGGGGTTTCGGCTCTCACCTATTTGCACATTTGGAGAAAGTAAATGGCTTCTGGAGATACATCCTTATCAATTTGTTCTGATGCATTGTTAATGCTTGGAGCTAATCCTATATCATCTTTTACAGAAGGAACAGATGAAGCTAACATATGTAACAGTTTATATCCAGATATTAGAAACAAAACATTAGCAACATATCCTTGGTCGTTTTCATTTAAAAAAGTGCAACTATCTAGGCTCATTACTACACCAACAACAGAGTATCAATACGAATACGCATTACCTTCTGACATGATAGGTACACCAAGAGCGGTGTTCATCAGTAGTCAGGCAGGAGCAACTCCTCAAAGAAACTACCGCATCATGGGTGGAAAGTTATTAAGTAACTACAATGAAGTGTATGTTGATTACCAATATACTGTAGAAGAATACGAAATGCCTCATTACTTTGTACAAAATATGAAGTATCAATTAGCATGGCATTTAGCTATGCCTATTACTGATCAAGTAGAAAAGACAGACTATTGGAGAACTGTAGCGCAAGGTACTCCAGGTGAGAATGGTCGTGGTGGTTACATGCGCCAAGCTATGAATATAGATGGACAAGGACAACCAACTAACGGATTCCAGGATTTTTCATTAATTAGCGTGAGATATTAATGGCTCGGTTTGTTCAAATACAGACGAACTTTACCTCTGGTGAATTAGATCCTCTTGTTAGAGCAAGAGTTGATATTGATTCTTATAAAAACGCATTAGAAACTGCAAGAAATGTTATATGTCAACCACAAGGTGGCGTTAGTCGCAGACCCGGAACAAAGTTTATTAATGAATTAGCTGGCACACCTGCTAACGGTAGTCGTTTAGTATCGTTTGAATTTTCAATAGATGATAGTTATATGTTGTGTTTTACTGATGACACAATGTATGTGTACAAGAATAAAGCATTGGTCCATACAGAAACTAGTACAGGCATTGGAAGTGCTTACCTAGCCAATATGTGTTGGACACAATCAGCAGATACCTTAATTATTGTGCATGAAGACTTGGCTCCAAGAAAGATTGTTCGTGGCGTATCTGACACAGACTGGACCGTTAGCACCATATCATTTGATTCTATTCCAAACTATGCGTATACCCTTAGTGTATTTGATACTAGTGCGGCTGGTCATTTAACACCAAGCGAAGTTACGGGTAAAGTTACACTAACATCACAGCACGCTATATTTACTGCGGCGCATGTAGGTCAGTACATTAATGTTACGCCACAAGGTCGAGCAAGAATTGTAGAGGTTACAACATCTACTACAGTTAATGTTGTTACAGAGTTTCCATTCTTTGATACTTCACAGATTGTTAATGCTGATTGGGAGTTAGAAATAGGTTATGAAGATGTATGGTCTGCTTCTAAAGGTTGGCCTAGGACAGTAACCTTTCACCAAGGACGACTATACTTTGGTGGATCTAAGTCAAGACCCTCAACTATATGGGGATCGAAAGTTGGACTATTCTTTAACTTTGAACCAGTTGAAGCATTAGATGATGATGCAGTTGAGGCAACATTAGATACTAATACTTTTAATGCAATTACCGATATTATATCTGGTCGTGATTTACAAATCTTTACCACAGGCGGTGAGTTTGCTGTGCAACAAGATGGCTTAGTGGCTATCACACCATCTAACTTTTTCTTATCAACAACTTCTGCTAGCGGTTCTAAAGAAGGCATTAGAGTTCAGCAGCTAGAGTCAGGCATTCTATTTGTACAAAGACAAGGTAAAGTGTTGTCAGAGATTGCTTATTCTGATGCTACGCTTTCTTACGAGAGTTCTAAAGTATCATTGTTAAGTGGGCATTTGTTAAAAAATCCAACTAACATGGATATTAGGCGTGCTGTTTCTACAGACGAAAATGATTTGTTGTTACTGACAAATGCAGATGATGGAAGTATTACTGCGTATTCCTTACTTCGATCACAAAATGTTATAGCACCAACAGAGTTTACTACCACAGGTTCTTTCTTAGATGTGGCCGTAGACATTACAGACATATATGTTGCCACTAAACGAACAGACAGTGGTGTAGATAAGTACTATGTAGAAGTATTTGATAACAATTCATTAACGGATTGTGGCGTAGTTGGCACTACATCAGCAACAGCTAATATGGCTCACTTAGGTGGAGCTACAGTTAATTGCCTTTCTGACGGGTATGTTGAGTTAGATCAAACAGTACCTGCTGGAGGCACCATTACTTTTACTAATCCACCTACAGCTAGTTCTGAATGTGGTTTGCCAATAGATGTTGAAATTAAAACTATGCCAACAGAAGTTAGGATGCAGTCAGGAACAAGGATAGGATTTAGAAAGCGTATTGTGGAAGTAAATGCATTGTTGTACAAAACACAGAATATTGTCATTAATGGCAATTTAGTACCAATCAGAACTTTAGGCTCTGGAGCATTAGATTCATCAGTGCCAGAATTTACGGGGACAAAAACTTTGCATGGTATACTTGGGTATAGCAGTAATGGGCAGATAACAGTGACACAAAGCGCACCGTTAAAACTCACACTGCTAGGGTTAGAATATAAAGTAGCAGTACATCAAGGGACATAAGATATGGCATTTTTAGCACCAATGTATGCAGCAATGGGAGTAGGAGCAACGGCAGCAACAACCGCTGGCGTTATGGGAACAGCAGCAACAACTGCCATGATAGGCTCAAGTTTTGTGCCTATGGCTATGACAACAGCTGGTGCGTTAGGAACAACTGGTGGATTAATGGCTGGAATATCAGGTGCATTTAGTGCGATACAGCCTTATGGAAGTTTAATATCAAGCGCATTAAGTGGCATGCAAAGTATTCGCCAAGGCG
>Ga0209192_10002979_pt1 | contig 11706 bp, 9 predicted proteins | sample ArcticOcean_MG_C_11_FD_187433 | JGI IMG/M metagenome (GOLD analysis project Ga0209192, IMG submission 187433) | Marine microbial communities from western Arctic Ocean - ArcticOcean_MG_CB2_154 (SPAdes) (version 2) | ecosystem: Environmental > Aquatic > Marine > Oceanic | place: Arctic Ocean... | reverse complement strand
TGCGATCAACGTGACCCAAAGGAAGCGGTAGTCCCGGTAAAGGAAAGCGCCCCACGGTTTGGGCTTAGGTGAATGAGGTAACGGGTTCTGGTCGCGAGTTTTCATCTGGTATGGGTCCGTAGTTGCTGCCAGGCGTGTTAGTTCTGTTTAATTATCAATCGGTTGAGTCTTAGCCAGCGTCCAAAGTAGTTAGGTGAGTCTATGGTTTTCCCTAGCGCTGTTGGGTTTTTACCCTGTGCTGCAACCCGTTAGCTAGAAGTGCAGGATAATAAAAAGAAATGAGCGCAGTTGAGGCCGTGTTGGTTCGGGCGGCATAACCGTTTAATGTCAGAAATAGCGCCTTCTGCAACAGGTAAGGCGGCGTTGCGTGGTGACACTTTTGGTGGTGGATTTAAATAGTTGAAGCCAGACAAAACGGGGCACTGAGGTGAAATAGACTCAGTGCCCCCTCGGACTATTCCCACGGACTATTCCCACGGGCTATTCCCACGGGCTATCCCCACGGGCTATCCCCGCGGGCTATCCCCGCGGGCTATTCGCTCGGCGATTTCTTGGCTTGTTCCATCTCCATGTTTGCGCCCTCATCTGATCCCATCGCTGCGTCTTCAAGCTCGGCGGCGGTTCCGATAGCATCATCCATCACGCTGTCCATCGTTTCTGTCATATCGGTCATCGCGGCATCGCCTGCATCCATTGCTTCAGCTACTACTTCAGCCACTACTTCATCTATTACTTCATCTATTGCTGCTGGTGCTTCTTCATTCGTGGCGTCAGAGATGGCTTCACCGCTGTTTTCCATTGCGCTGCTGGTGCTTTCTACTGCCTTTTCCATTTCGTTGTCGTTTTCGCAGGCAGTGAGCATGAGAAACGCCGTAAATACCAATAAATATTTCATAACTAACCTTATTTTAAGGGAGAAACCGTACTATACCCTACTTGCTTTGTTCCTTAGATATATTGGTGGACAAGAAGTGTGAGCTGCGTTGGCGCATGATTAACGTTGCCGGCCTGTGCAACGTTCGTGGTGTTGCGCTCATAAAAAATATCAGTTTCAACGGATCCCAGGCTATCCGGTTCAGCGCTAGACTAATTTTCGGCGCTTAGGGAGAAGCCCCAACAATAGGTTGATGCGGTAAGTTGGTATCTGGGCTTAGTGCTGGGGGTCCATGAATCGTCACCACCGACGCCCATATGAAACCCATCTATATGGAGGAACAGCCCTCCCTCGGGAATCAATTCGTGCTCGTGCTGAGCGCCCATTAATTGTTTGACACTGTATTGGCTTACCCCGAACGAAAACTTCCCCCCTATCATTATGGGGCCAATTATTGCCTCGCTGACGTCGCATCTGAGGCCGTTTTCCGAGGGGAATAAATAGGGGGTGTGCATTTCTGGCGTCGATTGAGTCCATTTGCCAAAAACTGCACTATGCTTTCGGTCAGGATAGTTTTCATGAGGTCCTCGGCCAAACCAGGATATATGACCCGGGTCGTTAAGTAGGCGAAGCAGGGCGCCTACTCTGGGAAGCGGTGGCGCAGACTCGCTGACTTCAACACTGATAGTGATCGTCACCGTGCCGTCCATGCTAAACACATACTGCCAAGTAGAGCTCACCATTAATTGGTCGTTGTGAAAGTATCCATGTCGTGCAGTGAGTAGCTTGCAGGGCTCATCCAATGCGAGACCCAGACAACGATGCTCCCAATTGAATAATCCCGTTGACTGCCATTTCGACAGCCAGGAATCGGCAGAGGGGTGATCGACCTGGCTACTGCCTATATCGTTGTCAAGAGGTGCTCTCGTGAAGCTGTCACTGATGGGTGATTGAAGCTGCTCTGTTCCCTCGAGCGACCAGTTGGTTAATTGTCCGCTATTTTTACTAATAGCGAAGGTCGAAGGGCCACACTGTACCCGGTACTCACCTGCTTCATTGTCAATCTTTGTGGTTGTTGTATTTTTTTTGGTACCGACGCTGGAAGGTTTCTCTGAACGTTCTTTGACGACGAACTGCTGATGTGCGATCTCGTGGTGCTTGTCGGCGAAATGATTGTCCGCCTTTTGCTGAACCCAGACATCCAGATAAATGATGTTTGGGTTGTCATAGGCTGGCGCGCACAGGGTAAGCTGAACCGAAGCGCCAGCATCCAGCACCAAGTTGGTATCTCCAGCGGCAAGCGTTGAATCCCCGGCCCACAACCGCCAGCACAATTGTTCGTTATCGGTGGTCCGGAAAAGGTGCTCACTCGTGACCGAAAGGATGAGAAGCGGGTCACGCGAAATTGAAAACTGAAAAGGTTGTTGCATTCGCTTTGCTTCCAGCAAAGCTGGATGACTAGACCTGTCTGGGAAAACCAAGCCATTAATACAGAACTGGCGATCATTGATTTCGTCGCCAAAATCCCCACCGTACGCCCAGAATTTCTGCCCATTTGCAGTTCTCGATTCCAGGCCTTGATCTGCCCAGTCCCAGATAAAGCCGCCCTGTAGCCTTGGGTAAGCCCGAAACGCATCCCAGTAGTCGCTGAAATTACCCAAGCTGTTACCCATCGCGTGCGCATACTCACAAAGTATGATGGGCCGGTCTTCATTGGGCTGTTTCGACCACTTTATGATGCCGTACTTGGGATGCTCAAACGGCGTTTTCATATCGCTATCGGTTCTCGCGTACATCGGGCAAATAATATCTGTCGCATCGGTGTCCGATCCGCCACCCTCGTATTGTATCGGCCGTCCTGGATCCGTTTTCTTCACCCACCGGTACATGGCGTCGTGATTTCGGCCATAACCGGACTCATTTCCCAGAGACCAGATGATGATGCATGGGTGATTGAAGTCCCGGTTAACCATACGCGTGACCCTTTCCAGGAACGCGCCCGCCCACTCAGGGTCATCTGACAAGCGGTTCATTGGGCTGAGCCCATGGGTTTCTATATTTGCTTCATCAACAACGTAAAGCCCAAGCCTGTCACACAAAGCGTAAAAGCCTGGTTGATGTGGATAGTGGGAACAACGAACAGCGTTGAAGTTATGCTGCTTCATAAGACGCAGATCCCTTTCGACCAGTTCTATACTTTCCGTGTGACCCGTTTTTGGATCATGCTCATGTTTGTTTACACCGCGGATCATCAATGGTTTGCCATTCAGGCAGAGTTGGCCGTCAGTGATCTCGATTTTCCTAAACCCTACTTGATAGCCTTCGATCTCGACGGAGGCGCCGTCTTTGTCAAGCAATAGCACCAGAACGTGATATAAATTGGGTGCCTCTGCACTCCAGTGGTCAGGGGATGGTACGTTAAGAACAGTGTTCAGCCGGTCCCGGTAGCGACCCATTTCATCAACGATGTCTGTACCCAGGACTAGCGTCGTCTCCTTAACCAATTCGTTGGATGAATTGAATATTTTGACGCGAATTTCGCACCCGCTTGCGTTCTGGGTCATGACTTTAGTAGTTAGTAATCCATGCTCGTTATTTTCGTCAAGCGTGGCACCCAGCTTTACATCAATTATTCTTTGGCTGGGTTTTCGAAGGAGTCTGACCGAGCGAAATATTCCTGAAAGGTTCCACATGTCCTGATCTTCGAGGTAGCTACCGTCGCACAGTCGAAGAACCATGACGGCAATAGTGTTTTTCCCTGACTGAAGGTAAGTAGACAGGTCAAACTCTGCGGCGAGCCTACTGTCTTGTGAGTAGCCGACAAACTTGTCGTTACACCAGAGATAAAAAGCGCTATCAACACCATCGAAGCAGATGCGGGTCTGTTCATTGGGATTGCGGTGTCCCGGTAAATCAAAGCTCGTCAGGTAACAGCCTGTTGGATTGGCCTCGGGGACGCGGGGAGGGTCCACCGTGAAGGGAAATTTGACGTTGGTGTAGATGGGTTTGTCGAACCCTTGCGTCTGCCAGTTACCGGGTACCTGGATGTCTGAACAATCAATGAGTTCTGTTGGCCAAGAGTCAGGGACCACCAGAGGGTCATCAAATAGCCGGAACTGCCAGATACCGTCCAGGTTCAGTTCGCTCGTGTTTTCCCCGTTTTGCAGTGCCGATTGCTCATCTCGCCAACTGTGCAATGGGCTATGAGACGGCAGGCGATTCAGCGAGGTCACTTCCTGTGTCTGCCAAAATTTTGTATAACGGAAGTTCATCTGTTGAAACCGGGTGGCCTTTTACCTCGTAGCGTTGAACAGAAAGTAATGAGTGGGTTCTTCATAAGCCTACACTAACGGGATCGGATACTGGACTTAATATGATTACACAGCCAAAAGTACCCTTTAGTCTGAAAGATATCACGGTGGATTGGTTTACGACCACGTTACGTGAGAGCGGCATTATTGACGATGAAAAGGTGGTGAGTTTTACACATAACGTTATCGGCCAAGAAGCTGGGTTTAACGGCGAGGTGGCCATATTCAAATTGGAATATTCCGACCCAGCCAGTAGTGCACCAAACTCCATGGTGCTTAAAATCCCAACGGCATTGAAAAACCGTACGTTGGGTCAAACCATGGGCCTGTATGAAAAAGAAATTAGGTTCTATAGGGACCTCGAATCCACTATCAGTATCCGAACTCCTAGCCACTACTACAGTGCGCTCGATGTCGCTGATGACCCGGATGTTGTCCTCGAGAGGCTGGCTGGTCTCAATAAGCTACCTATGTGGTTGATTGCCATTTTGTCTATCATTGCCGGTTGGATCATCAGCTTTGCGCCTAGGCGCTATGCGTTGCTTATTGAAGACCTTAGCGGCTACAGGTTGGGAGATCAGGCGGCTGGTTGCTCTGAAGAAGATTCAAAGCATGTCCTGACTGCCATGGCAAAGCTTCATGGTCAGTTTTGGGGGGGCGAAGAGCTTGCGGGTATGAGTTGGATTGCACCGGTGGCAGCTACCAGCAAGATTATTCAAATGATGTTTTTGCAAACTGCTGGCAAGTTCAGGTCGGCAAATAAAGGTAGATTGTCGAAACGTCAGATTCAGTTGGTTGAATGGTTAAAGGTCAATGGGGAAGCGCTGACAGTAAAACTGGGAGAGGAGTCCTCGACATTACTCCATGGGGATTTTCGCCTGGATAATATCTGCTTTGATGATTCGAAAGGTGAAATAGTGCTGTTTGATTGGCAGACAATGTCAAACGGGCCCGCGGGGATGGACCTTGCGTACTTTCTCAGTGCTGCACTACCTGTCAATACAGGTGAGGAAAAGATTAACGAGTTGATCAAACACTATCGAGTGGCGCTGAGTCACACGGGTGTGAACATTTCGTCAGCAAGGCTTAGATGGCAGTATGAGATGGGCATTCTAGCAACGCTGCATCGGATAATACCCGCTGCTCATACGGGGCAGCTCGATCTGGGTTCCGATCGTGGACCTCAAATGATGCAGGCCTGGCTCGACAAAACTTTCGATAAGGCGGAGAACCTGCAGTTTGAAACCATACTGGATCGTATTCCTGCCTAACGCTGTTTCAGGTAGCGGTAAAATGTTTCGCTGCCGGTGTTTGATGATTTACAGCCAGACCTCAAGATTGTTTAGTCTTCCGATTTCCCGTGACAGTGTCGTTTTTAGCAGGCCAGTCATGTCACAGGTGTCGAGAAGTGATGTGACGTCTTCTTGCTGTTGTTTGTCCAATGATTCAAATTCGTCCTGGACCCGCTTTAACAAATAGAACCTGAAAGGCTGTGCCAGTGCGTTTATGGTAACGCCCTTTAGCTGAAAGTTAGCCATTCCAACGCCGCGGGGACAGGCTGTCCCCGGTTCCAAATCGTCCTGCTGACTGATCCAGTCGTTAATGCAGGCTGCAGCAGCCTGAGTTTCGGGAACGAAATCTATGGCGATATGCTTTAAGACATCAACCAGAGAGTCAGGAATTTCGTCAGCGGCAAGATACTGACCATCCTGAATCTCGAATTCGCCAACGTCGAGCTCGGGTCGGTTCATTCGTTCCACCCATCTGAAGACGCGGATTGCATGCGCTTGCATCAGCGAAAGCGGGCCAGGATCACGACCTAGGTGTGCGTGCAAAGGTGCGAGCATTCCGAAGTCGGCGACGGATGGCTTCCCTCCTAGCAAATAGGGCTGATCCAAAAAATGGCTATCAAGAATTTTTAGAAACTCGATGTAATGTGTTTCGATGGTTTCAAAAGTTTCAGGCACAGCGCCGAAGGCCTTTCCTGCGCTGCGCATTCGGTCCATCGCTTTGTCTGCTCTCTCCTTGCGGCCTGGCCCTCGGGGCATGGCTGCCTGGAAATGATATTGCAAAAACGCTAGATTTTGTTCCGGAAAATCCCATCGGTAGTGCATAGCGGGTCGAAGTAAGCCCTCAGCGCCGACAACATCGAACAGCCTGCTGACGATTCTTTGTTTTGGTGTTGTCGGTGAAAACTCGTGACTGCGATGTTTTTCGAAGTGATCGATAATAGCCACCCCATCTCGGATAACACCACCATCCGGCAATTCCAGTGTAGGCATGCTTTGCCTGCCACCAGCCAACGGCGAGACATTCGTTAGGTAGTGTTCAGTGATAGGCATCGTTTCCCGATAAGGGATGCCGGCTTTGATGAGGTAACTTCTGGCTCGTCCTGTGTAGAGTGATAATGGCGCACCGTAAAGTGTACTGACGGAGTCGAGAGGAGTGGGTTGTGTCAAAAGATGTCCTTTTTCTAGTTTGGCCAGTAGATGTATTCATCACCGTCTTTGTATTCCTGGCCGCCATGCTTATCAATCAGTTGGGGCGAGTCCAGGAAGCTGGGCCACAGTGGATCAGCTTGTTCTGCATTGTTTAGGGAGAGTAGCACTTCAGCGATAGTGACTTCGGATTTTGGCATTGCCAGCTGTTTCATCGGCGACACATCCTCGTCAGTACGTTCTCTATAATCCGATTTAGTTTATTGCAGACCTTTGGCGCCGCCGATAAAAGAATCTCCATTCGATAATGCCAGGCGATCGTTGCGGCTAAAAGCCCGCTGACAATCATGACGGAGAGTTTTTTTCATAGTAAGTCAACGCTGCCAATCTAAAATATAATGCGAGCACTGGAGTGTACGAAAATATCTAACGAGCTGCATCATGTTTAATGATAGGCATTAGGTGATTGGACATAATATACTGGGTAGTAGTCTCTGGGAGATTAGGCCTTACTTTGTTGCTGTGCCGTATCTGGAAGGCGGTTACCATTTCTAGCGCTAATAATGCCTGACTATCCCGCTATTGATGCAAAATTAGGTCGGTTGGGAAGTTATGGGTCAGCGGCATGGGCGAAGTCGGGTTTCAGGAATCCTGCCTGATAGGGTAGTTTAAAATTAATAGGAGAGGTCAGTGATCAACAAAATCTTAAGAGTCGCAGCAGCCCTGCCGGGTATTCTATTTGTCGTCATCGGTGTCGGCTGGGTTATTGACCCGGTTACAGCGGCAGCCGGCGTTGGCATGCCGCTGCTTGAGGGCGTTGGTCGCAGTAGCCAAATCGGAGATCTGGGAGCATTTTTTCTGACAATGGGTTTGTTGATCCTGGTTGGGGTGACGACACTTAATCGAGTCTGGTTCTATCCACCCATGATGCTCCTGGGTCTCGCGGCTACCTTGCGTATCGTTGCCTGGCTGGTGCATGGCGCTGCGTTTGCAGGGAGCATGATCGCGGTGGAGGTTATCGTGACGACGCTATTATGGGTGTCAACCATTCGTCTTTGTGGGAAACCTCGCGCGTGAAACGAACCTCCACTAGATTCCTAAAATCTTCGGCTTTGATGCGGCCGGCTTTTTTTGTCCAGCGCATTCTTTTCCTGACCATTCTTTTCCTGAGTATAGGCGCAATGACAGCCAGCGCTGCTCAACAGCCAAATATTGTCCTTATCCTGGCCGATGACCTGGGTTTCACGGATATAGCGCCTTATGGGAGTGAAATAAGTACCCCATCTCTGGCGGCCTTAGCAAACGAAGGTGTCCGGTTTACCAACTATCATACGGCGGCAAGTTGCGCTCCCGCCAGAGCCATGTTGCTAACGGGCGTGGACAGCCATCGGGCGGGCGTCGCTAGCATCCCTGAGGCGATCCCTCCGGAACAAAGCCACTTTGATGGCTACCAGGGGGTGCTTGGTAACAACGTCGTCACGGTCGCGAGTCTGCTGGAAGGCGCGGGATACCATACGTATATGTCGGGTAAATGGCATCTTGGGAAAAAGCGACACCAGTTACCGAGCCGCCGGGGTTTCGAAAGAACGGTGGCGATGGCCGATACTGGCGCCGATAACTGGGAGCAAAAACCTTATCTTCCGATTTATAAAAAGGCCAACTGGTTCGCGGATGGGGAAGCAATCGAGCTGCCAGAAGATTTTTATTCATCCCGGTTTCTGATCGATAAGACCATCGAATTCATTGATTCCAACAGTGGCGATGGCAAACCATTTTTTGCCTATGTGCCTTTCCAGGCAGTGCATATCCCCGTCCAAGCGCCGCAGACGTTTATCGACCGGTACATGGGCGTTTATGACGCCGGTTGGGAACAGCTCCGGCAAGACCGGTTGGCAAGGGCGGTTGAGCTTGGTGTCGTCGGTGAAGGGACCGAAATGGTAGATATGTCTACGACGAAGAGTTGGGAAGCGCTTCCCGATGACAGAAAGCGTTACGAAGCAAAACGAATGGCGGTCTATGGCGGGATGGTAGAAGCCATGGATTTCCACATTGGACGTTTAATTGATCATCTTAAAGCGACGGGCCAGTATGATAATACGCTGTTCGTTTTTACGTCCGACAACGGCACCGAGGTCAGTGGGGCGTCTGATCCGAATGCCCCCCTCGCTCAGTTTTTTGTGGGTAATCAAGGCTATACAAATGAATATGAAACGCTGGGTTTAAAAGGTAGCTTCAATTCAATTAGTCCGAGCTTTGCCAGTGCTTCTGCTTCGCCGCTCGCTTTCTACAAGTTTTATGCCGGGGAGGGTGGCCTGAGAGTACCACTAATCATTTCAGGACAATTAGTCGTGAATAAAGGTGAACTGAATCATGCCTTATCTCACGTGACGGATATCACACCAACGATTCTTTCTCTGGCTGGTATCAAAGCCCCGGATGGACGTTTTGGTGGACGGCCCATTGAACCGATGATCGGTCGAGATCTGATGCCCATTGTCAGGGGGGAGGTAGGTCGAGTCTATGCTGAAGATGAAGCCATTGGTTACGAAGTCGGCGGGAACGCCGCCTTGTTCCGCGGCGATCACAAAATTGTTAGAAACCGGGGCCCGGTCGGTGATGGCCTATGGCATCTTTATAATATCGTTTCCGACCCGGGTGAAACCAAAGACCTAGCGGATGCAATGCCAGAACGAATGGCGATCATGTCGCTGGCTTACGATCGGTACGTGCTGGAGAACGGTGTGTTGCCAGTTCCAGTGGGTTACCAGCAGGTTTCTCAGGTCGGCATTAACGGGCTCCGTGAATTATATGGCCGACAAATCTTGGTGATTCTTGTATCAATGCTCATCTTAGTGATTTTTCTAGTGGTAGCTCGGCGCATCAACAGGCGCTGATGCACGCGCTTACGGCTCGATTTTTGACAGCATGCTACCAAAGAAGAGGGTGCTAGTGCTCGGGTTCGGCAACCCGGATCATGCGTTTACCTCGGTTTTCGCCGGCTAACAAACCAATTAAGCCTCTGGGTGCATTTTCAAGGCCGTCGATAATGTTTTCGATCACCTTCAATTCACCCTGCTTTGCCCACATGGAAAGGTCATGGTAAGCATCGTTATCGAGATCCTGGTAGTCAGAAACGATGAAGCCTTCCATTTTTAATCGCTTGGTGACGAGCAACCCTGGTATGCCAAAGGGGCCAGCACTGGGCTTGCCGTCGTACATTGAAACGGCGCCGCAGCAGGAAACCCGTCCCTTCATCTTCATCGCAAACAAGGCTGTTTGTAGTATGTCACCGCCAGTATTATCGAAGTAAACATCAACGCCATCGGGCGCGACGGCCGTAAGCTGATGTCGAAGTGGCGCACTGGTGTCCTGATAGTCTAGGCAGGCATCAAAGCCTAGTTCATCGACTACCCATTGGCATTTTTCTGCCCCGCCAGCGATACCAATAACCTTTGCACCCTTAATTCGGCCAATTTGGCCGACGATCGAACCGACTGAACCGCCTGCGGCAGACACGAGCAGCACTTCACCCGCATGAATACCTGGGACATTAAGCAGGCCGTGATAGGCCGTTAATCCCGCGACACCGAGCAGGGACAAATTGTGGCTAAGCGGGCCGGCGTGATCTTTCACTTCTGCCAATAGGTGCCCGGGCAATACGGCATATTCCTGCCAGCCAAGGTCACCTGACACGATTTGTCCAATCTTGAAACGTTCGTGATTTGATTCAACGACCTCCGCGATACCTCCGCTCGACATGACCTGCCCTGAACTGAGTGCGCTTCGATAGGTCGCCCCCTGCATCCAGGCGCGATTAGCAGCATCCTGCGAGAGGATGAGCGTCCTGACAAGCACCTCACCCTCACCGGGTGAGGTTAGTGCCACTTCATCCTGGGTAAAGTGTTCCTCGGTAAGTTTGCCTGTTGGGATTTCGGAGAGAAGAATTCGTCGATTTGTTGCCATGAGTTTAGATCGCTTGAGCTTCGGATGTGCCTAGGGTAAACCTTTTTCCACATCAGAGAAAATGCTGATAATGATGTTTTGAGCGCGCGGCAGTTGTATCGTTGTTCCGTTATTAAAAGGCATGTTGCTAAGATAGCAGCGTGAGTGCGCCGGTTGCCGGACCCTCGCAACGGCTTTAGCGTAAGTAAAATGAACCAAAATTTTTAATATAGTGTGGACAAACAGGCCTGCTATTGGAGTGATATGCCAGAGAGTTTGATTGTTAGTTTTGTCGGGGATGACCGCCCAGGGATCGTTAGAGTGATTGCGGACGTCGTTGCTAAGCATGGTGGAAGCTGGCAGGAAAGCCGCATGTCTGGGCTTGGTGGATATTTTTCGGGAACGGCTAGAATTCTCATTAACCCTGATTGTCTTGAAGCGCTGGACCAGGATCTTCAGGGCTTAGCGGGGCTTACTTGTATCATTAGGCCATTAAGAGCGCCCTCCCCAGTCAAGGCGACGCAAAAGATGAAGTTGGATATTGTCGGCCCTGATCGTCCGGGCATATTACAGGACGTCACGAGTCAACTTGTTGGTTATGGCATCAATGTGCTTGAAATGGAAACCGAGGTGAGTCCTGCATCGATGAGTGGAGAGCTAAACTTTATCGCGGATGCGCTCGTTGCAGTGCCTAGCGAGGTCGACATCGAAAGTCTGGACAAGCAACTCGATGCGGTTGCCAAGAATCTTGGGTTGGATATTTTGTTTGAAGAAGTGTCCGTCGATTAGTCCTGCCTTCAAGGTGATCCTGGGCAGTAGTAACAGTATTTTCGCCAAAGAGCGGCAGATCTCGTGACCAGGAAATATCAATACTGGAAATCAGTATTCATAGTTCTAATTCCCGAGCGACGCTTGATCAATCTCGCCAATAATGGAAATTATTGGTGGTTAACACGCTAGGTCCAATAAAACTAAGGCTCCTAGCTCGTAACCGTCAGACCTGCTTGTTTTATGGTGGGTTTTGACTCAGTTGCCTCCCAAGATTTCCTGAAAAAATTGATTTTATCCATTGACCCTGAGCGTGTCTGGCATTAGGTTGACCCACTCACTTTGGGGGGAAGTGGAATAGGTGATATGCCTG
>Ga0209192_10002974_pt1 | contig 11715 bp, 13 predicted proteins | sample ArcticOcean_MG_C_11_FD_187433 | JGI IMG/M metagenome (GOLD analysis project Ga0209192, IMG submission 187433) | Marine microbial communities from western Arctic Ocean - ArcticOcean_MG_CB2_154 (SPAdes) (version 2) | ecosystem: Environmental > Aquatic > Marine > Oceanic | place: Arctic Ocean... | reverse complement strand
TTACGCACCATGAAGATATTTGCAGTTAGAATCGGTGACAAGTATGGGCCGGAATATGAAACATACTTGGAGAAAAAACTTTCAGACTACGAGATAGTCTGGATACGAGAACCCTATCATCCCAAAGTCGAGTTGCAATGGAACAAGATGTACGCCATGCATACAGGCATTGATGAACCTGTTTGTGTCATTGACATTGACATGCTGCTCATAAATGATTACAAGAAAATATTTGAGTTTCCTATCGAACGGGGCGAATTTGCTGCGATGCCAGGCTGGTGGAGAGATACCGATAAGGAAGGTTACAACATCAACGGTGGGTTTTTCAAATACTACCCAACCGACTGCGAATACATCTACGAGAAATTCATGAAAGATATGAAACACTGGCAGAGTTATTATATTCTGAATGGTACAACAAATGGTCCTGTAAATGGAGAGCAATATTTTGTTGAGGACTCAGTTAAAGAGAGATTAAAACTAACAGTATTGCCGCCTCAATGGTTTACTCGTTGGGTAACTGGTGAAGATATAATCTACGGAAAGAGCATGATGAAATTTAATGTTCAATTGACAAGGAAGTACAGAGAGATAACTGGAAACGATTATATATATCTAGGAGATGAATTTCATCCCGATATAAAATTTGTTCACTTCTCGCATCGTTTCAACAAACCACACGAATGGGAGTCATTTAAGGAACATGTATAAAGTAGAAGAAATTAAATGGGAAGAGATAAAAGAAGTTTGGGAGTCTGAACTCTGGCCAGATAAAAAAGGTGGTGTGAAATCAGTCAATAACTGGACATGGTTTCATCCTTCAATAAGTTTAAGTCAAGATAAGGGGATTGAGAAAAATGAGTTCGGTATCCCCTATTTTTTTGGTATAAAAATTGATAATGTACTAGTATGTGTTAACAGCTGCTTCAAAACTTCATCTGATCATCCATTTGATTATAAAAATGAGTCCTATTGGCGATCTAGAGGACTTTGGACCTCACCCAAATACCGAAAATTAGGTCTTGCATCTGAAATTTTAAATCACACAACTAAGTTTGTTGGTAAGAAAAAAGCAAGTTGGTTATGGACAGTTCCTAGACAGAGTGCATTATCTGCATATGAACAGGTTGGATTCGTTAAAATAGGAGATTGGTTTGAATATGGCCAGTACGGCCCCAACTGTATCGCATCTAAATACTTATAAATAGAGTGTATAAGGAGTGATGTAATGGCAATTCCAGCAACAAAAGCTACACTTAAATCATACTGTCTTAGGTCACTAGGTTTCGGTGTGATTGACATTAACGTATCTGATGATCAGATCGATGACCGCATTGACGAGGCGCTTCAGTTTTTTGCTGAGTACCATTACGATGGAATCGAGCGTGTCTATCTAAAACACCAGATAACACAGGCAGATATTGACAGAGCTGCAACTAATAATACCTCATCTGCAACTGATACCGTTGACAGTACAGTAACAGCAACTTGGCTTGATGGAGCAGGATATATACCCACACCAGATGCAGTTATTTCAGTTATACAAGTTTTTCCTTTCACCGATAGTTCTACGTCAAATATGTTTGATCTAAGATATCAACTACGGTTGAATGACTTGTATGATTTTTCATCTACTTCTATTATGGAATATCAGATGACGCTTCAACATCTTGACTTTTTAGAACACATTTTGGTTGGTGAGGTTCCAATTCGTTTTAGTCAACACACTCAGAGACTCTATCTGGATATGGATTGGAACAATGATATTCATGTAGATGAGTTCATTGTCATAGAGTGTTACAGAAAACTTGACCCGACACAATTTACAGATATTTTTAATGACATGTATTTGAAACGATATACATCTGCTCTCATTAAAAGACAGTGGGGTGCAAATTTATCTAAGTTCAGCGGAGTAGAAATGCTTGGTGGAGTTACTATGAATGGGGGCGAAATTTATTCACAAGCACAAGAAGAGATTACCAAGTTAGAAGAACAAATTCAATTGCATTTTGAATTGCCAGTTAACTACATGATAGGATAATTTAATGGCCGTTAATTCAGCATTCCACACAAATAATGTTGCTGCTCTTGCGACTGAACAAAACCTATACAAGAATTTGGTTGCTGAAGTAATTCAAATTTATGGGCACGATGTTCATTATCTTGACAGAACACTTGTCGCAGAAGACACTGTATTTGGTGAGGATACACTTTCTAAATTCAGAAACTCTGCAAAAATAGAAATGTATGTTGAAAACGCTGGCGGAGGATACGCTGGCGAAAAAGAACTTATGACAAAGTTCGGGCTTCAAGACTTGAGTGAAATTACATTTGTAGTTGCAAAACATAGATTCCAAGAATTAACAAAACAATTTACTATTGAAGACGCAACAGATACAGCTTCGGGTGGTTCTATTTTATTAGAAGATGATACTATTGATATGTCAGATAATGCAGTTATTTTTGAGGGGTCTGATTTTTATTTGTTATCAGAGACAACTGCTACAGATGCAGACCGGCCACTAGAAGGAGATTTGGTTTTCCATCCAATACTTAAAAAATTGTTTCAAGTTAATTTTGTAAATGATGATGAACCTTTTCACCAACTAGACACTAATCCAGTTTATAAATTATCGTGTCGCACATTCGATTACAGTTCGGAACGTTTGGATACTGGTATTCCATCTGTCGATGCGATTGAAGATGCGTTGTCTATAGATACGTTAATATATCAAGTTACATTGGAACAGTCTTCGGCTGTTAATGAACCTGTTCGTATACATGATACATCCACAACTAGAGGCCTGTTGTTACAGGAACAAGAGAATTCACCCTTCTCAAATGTGTTTGATAACATCATATTTGAGGATGACGAATCTTCTGTTGGTGAGAGTCTACTTCTTGAAACTGGTGAATGGTTGTTACAAGAAGACTATATAATAGGAGAAGGTAGTAGATTATCTACTGACGCTGATCCGTCAGCGCAGAATGAATTGTTCGATAGGTTAGACGATACGATCCTTGATTTTAGTGAGAATAATCCATTTGGTGATGCAGGGAGTTTAGGTTAATGTTAGGCACACAATATTACCATGAGACAATCAGAAAAGTGGTTGTTGCATTCGGTACAATGTTCAATAATATATCGTTGGTTCGTAAAGACAGCGATGGTAAAGTAGTTCAGTCAATGAAAGTTCCTCTGGCTTATGGGCCGAGGCAGAAGTTTTTAGTTCGTCTTGCTGAAGACCCAGACTTGACAAAACAGGTTGCAGTTACATTACCACGAATTGGTTTTGAAATCAATGGTCTTACATACGATCCAGCAAGAAAACTAAATCGTATTCAACAATTTAAAAAGACAAAATCTGGAACTCAAGGTAAATCTCTTGAAACACAATTTATGCCAGTACCGTATAATGTTGGATTTGAATTGTATATTCTTGCAAAAAATTCTGACGATGCATTACAGATTGTTGAACAAATTTTACCATACTTCCAACCAGACTATACTTTGACAATCAATGATATGGCTGAGATGGGAATTAAACGAGATGTTCCTATCGTCTTGAATAGTATTTCATATGAAGATGATTATGAAGGAGACTTCGCCTCACGAAGAGCTCTAATTTATACATTGAGTTTCACCGCAAAATTCTATCTGTATGGTCCTGTTACTTCACAGTCCATTATTAAAACTGTACAGGTTGATCAATTTACAGACCTCAAAGACACTGCTCCAAAGAGAGAGCAAAGACTTGTTGTTACACCTAACCCCACTACAGCTAGTGCTGATGATGACTTTGGATTTAATGAAACATCTTCATTCTTCCAAGGAGTGGACGAGTAGTGTGTATGATCAACGTAAGTCTATCAATCTAGAAACATCTATTAGATGCAACCTAGAATGCCCTAAATGTGAAAGAAAATATTTACTGACAAATAATTTACCATTTTTAGGTGGTGATATGTCGGTATCTGACTTTGAAAAGGTTGTGGAATATTATGATAACATACATCTTATAGGAAACATTTCTGATCCTATTTTTGCTACAAATTTAATAGACTTTCTCAAACTAACTTATGAAAAAAATAAAAAGACTGTATTGCACACTGCTGCATCCCACAAATCTTCAACTAGGTACACAGAAGCATTTAAGGCTAACGTAAATGCAAAGTGGGTTTTTGGAATTGATGGACTTCCCAAGGACAGTCACAAGTATAGGATAAACCAAGACGGTGAACATTTGTTTGATATGATGAAACTTGCATTAAACTATGGGTTAACTCCTGTATGGAAATATATTGTATTTAAATATAATCAAAATGATATTGCCGAGGCAAGAGAGTTGGCAAAACATAATGGAATAAAATTTAAACCAGTAATGTCAAGTAGGTGGGGTGAGTTGTATAGATATGGTGAGTGGAAAGATGAGATGTGGGATAAACTTTTATTTGAACCCCGTGCTGTGTATGTCATGGGCAGAGGGATCGTATCTCCGATGAGCGACAGCCTCATCAACGATAATAAAGAATGACACTTAATCCCCGTTGTCTTAGAGAAAATGGAAACGATGTATTTTTTTGTGCCACAGGTCATCTGCTACCATGCTGTGGTTTACAAAGAACTCGTTCTGAAGAAGAAGAAAAAGAGATATCTCGATTCTATAAGGACAGTATGAAAGTTAGTAATGTAGAAAGGATTGAGGATATTGTCGAGGGGGAAGAATGGCAAACTTGGTTTGATACACTAATAAATAGACCAGAACAAGCTCCTAGTATATGTAAGAGGTATTGTGACGATGAGTAATGAAATTGATAAGGCCTTAGGTGTGGTCGAAAGTCTTCCTAAAAAAATTATTAAACAAGAAGTAGTACCCTCATCTCAAGAAGATTGGGGTGATGCGAATGAACATGTGGAAAGAGATTATGAATACCAACGACAAAACTTCTACAATTTGGTCGAAAAAGGAACGAATGCAGTGGAAGGCATTCTGGAACTCGCCAAAGAATCGGAACATCCACGAGCATACGAAGTTGCCGGAAACCTTATCAAACAGGTTGCTGAGGTTACTGAAAAACTTGGTGACTTACAGGAAAAAATGAGAAAACTAAAAGAGGTGCCTAACAACGCACCGAAGAGTGTGACAAATGCACTCTTTGTTGGGAGTACTGCTGAATTGCAGAAAATGTTAAAGGATAAGTAAAGTGAAAGTGAAATATTTTAGACCTGATATTTTTGAACTAGATAATTTAGGAAATGCTCCTCCCATCATAAGAGCCGGACAATTAGTACAAGCATATATGCCTGTAGATAGAACTGGTCATTTCAACCCATTTCATATATCATATGACCCTATTCCAGAGGTTAAAGAATTTAATAAATCTTGGGAAGAATGTTGTATGGAAGCAGCAAAGAATTTGTGGAAATTAAAAAAACCAATAGAATTATTTTGGAGTGGTGGAATTGACAGTAGTGGTGCATTGATAGCACTTTTAGAAACTAAATCTAAATCTGATATTTTGAATATTCGATACACTCAAGATTCAATTGATGAATTTCCTTTGATGTGGGAAAAAATGGTAAAGGATAAAAACAACTCTTTACCACACAAAGAAATGTTAGATGATTTATTATTTGAAAATCATGATATTATAAAAGTTACTGGAGAGTGTGGTGACCAGTGTTTTGGTAGTGATGCTCTACATGCAAACTTAGACAAACATGCAGATGATTGGGAGACTATTTTTTCTTGGCCTAATGGTGAGTTATTCAATGCAAAACCAGACGTACCAAAAGACACACAAGAGAATTATGAATATAAAAAAACTCAGTTAGCTGAAATATTATTTGAACATGTGGATTATTCACCAGTTGAAATAAAAACAATATTTGATTTATTTTGGTGGTGTAACTTTTGTTTCAAATGGCAAGATGTTGACAGCCGAATGATTTTCACATTTAGCACTACAACAGAGTGGCAATCAACTGTAAGTTTCTTTAATACTGAAAATTTTCAAAAGTGGTCAATAATAAATCATGATATCAAACATGGAGGCACTTGGGAAACATATAAACAACCAGCTAAAGAATATATAAACAAATACATCAAAGATGAAAATTACAGAAAAAATAAAACAAAAGAACCATCTTTAATAAAAATTTTAGCTGGAGCGGCAGATGGAAATTACGATTATTCGTATAGAGTTAAAAAAAGAAATGATCCACAAGCAATTAAATTAGTAATTGATGATGGTAGGTTCTGGAGAAAGGGTGAAAAAATACCAGACGAAATTTATGAGTCGTGTTTAAAATGAAAAACCATTTAGAAAATTGGTTAACGTGGCCAGAGAAAAACGAAAAAACTGTTATTAACATATATCCAATGTTTGATGACTATCCAAAATCTTTGAAGGACGCATTAAAACTACAAGCACAACATATATGCAATAATTATGATAATTTAGTTATATTTTTTTCTGGAGGAATAGACTCTCAACAAGCAGCATGGGCTTTTAAAGAAATAAATGCAGATGTTGAATATGTTTTTATGTCATATAAACATGAAGGTAAGTTTAACAAAGAAGAATATTTCTTTGCAAAGTCATTTGCTGATAAATATAATATAAAGTTCCAAGTTGAAACCATTGACACATCAGATATGTTAATTGACGTTATTGTTCAAGACTCTAATTATTTTGAATGTGAAACTGGTTTTGGTGCTTTACTACAACAGTACGGGTTTAAAAAATATGTACAAAAAAACCCAGAGAAAAACTTAGTGATATCTTATGGAAATTTTCTGTATAAAAGAGAAGGTGATGTTTGTTATGGAATGGTTCCTAGCCCATACCGTGGAACCACTCAAGGTTTCTGTCATGATGAATACATAGCATTTTATTTTTATACGCCAATCATATTTCAATACTATGAATATCTGCACAGAAAGGACAAAGAACTGCAATACCTAAAACGATATCAACCAAAAAATCTAGCGTTCACAGAGTTGGGTTGGAATCTAAGACCAAAGATGAATTCTTGGGAGCAATTTTCAGATGATGACTATGAAGATTTTACAATGATAAATTTTGGTGATGACCATTACTTTCATGGTCGTAATCTTGTCGGTGGAATTAAAAGTTATCTAAACCATTCATTGTTTTCTGAAAAGGACAAAAAAGATTTGCAGGAAAAAAAGATAAATAAGAAGGCGGGATTTGCTGATTACTATTATCCCTTGTATGAGTTTAAAACAGATGTATGATGCCATAATATTTACAGAAGTTAGTAATTATCATTTTCCTGTAAAGACAATAGGCGCATATAAAATTGCACAATCCATGAGACAAAAGGGATATAAGGTAAAAGTTATTAATAACTTTTTAGAAGTGTGGGATAATCACAGAGAAGATTTAATATTTTGGATAAAAGATATTCTAAAACCTGATGCTAAATTTATAGGTATCAGTGGAACTTTTGCCTCTGGACCAACACACATCAAGAAAGAGTATAATTTTGGGACAATTTTAAAAGACTCTCCTTGGAATACCTTTAACTTATTCTTAGATGACATGAAAGAATTTTTTCCTAATGTGCCTATTGTACTGGGTGGTCATACTAAAGCATCAAGAAATATATTTGATAAACTAAAAGATAGTAAGATAGATTATTGGGTAGATGGAATTGCAGAGGAATCTATACATAAATTTTTAAATGAAAAAGAGCCACCTCAAAGATTTCGATATGATATTTTAGGGTTGACTCATGATTTTCATAATTCTAAACCAGTATACACAAATGAAGATGGGGTAATGCCCCATGAAGTTTTGCCTTTTGAAATGTCTAGGGGATGTAGATTTAAATGTTCATTCTGTTCTTTTCCATTATTAGGTAAAAATCCAAAAGACAACAAATATATAAGATCAGAGCAAAGTATATACGATGAGCTAAAAAGCAACTATGAAAATTTTGGTGTTACAAAATATAATATGTTATGTGATACCTTCAATGAGACAACAGAAAAAATTGAGATGTTGTGTCGAGTTCAAGATAAACTAAAAATTAATATCAAGTTCTCTTCATATCTAAGAGTTGACTTGTTACATGCACATAAAGAGCAAATACCTCTTCTTCATGAAGCTGGATTAAATTCTTGTCATTTTGGTTTAGAGTCGTTTAATTATGAGAGTGCAAAGTCTATTGGAAAAGGCCTACGGCCAGAAAAGATTAAAGAGACTTTGAGTTTATGTAAAGAAACTTGGGGCGATGATGTATTAACAAATGCTGGATTTATAACTGGTTTACCACATGAAACTATGGACACTATGAACTCTTGGTGCCAAGACCTTTTAGATGGAGAATATAAATTAGACACTTGGTATTTAACAACTCTAGGGTTTATGAACCAAGGAAAAGCTGTGGATGAATATGCATATTCGTCTGATTTTGAAAAAGACCCAGCAAAATATGGGTATACACTTTCAAAAGATGGAAAATGGGATAATGGAAATTTCAAACAAAGAGATGCATCAGCTTTTGCAGAATCGTGGAGAAACAAATGGGAGCATAAAATTAAGATTGGAAGTTGGCACGCTATGGGGTTGCAATCTTATAATATATATGATGAGTTTTATTGGGATGATATTCGTAAATTAAAAAGAAAAGATATAGACAGTCCGCCAGCTGCATTAAGACAAAAACTTGAGAGTTTGAAGACTAGATACATAAGAGACTATTGGAATAGAGTCTCTACATAATTGGGAAATAAATTATGATTAAAATTTTAAATAAAAATTCGGATGACAATGTAATTGAAAATTGTTACGATGACTTATATAGTTATACTGTATATTATGGAGAGCAAATTATTGATGTAGAAATTGGTGATAGCGCATGGTATTATCGATTTATGAATGGCCATTGGCATGGTAATGTCAAGAGAGGTCCGAGCAAAATTAATAGTGATAAATTATGTGTTGTGATAAGAGGATATGCTTGTGCAGACAGAAGTGTTCAAATCTTAGGAACAAACCTACCATACATTAATGGGTGTTCAACGGAATCTCTACTGCCACCTATTCGTTTGGGTGATCCTACTATGCAATTGTTGTATATGCCAGCGGGTAGTTCAGAACAAGAAGAACATATACATTCTACTGTAAGAGTAGTTTATATGTTGGATGGTTTGGGAACTTGTGTATACGGACTTGGAAAGGACAGGAAAGAAGTTAGTATTGTAAAAGGAGATGTTCTCATCTTAGAAAAAATGTGTCCTCATCATTTTGTTACAGAGGAAGAAGCTTTGGTGTGTAGTCCTTTACACATCTGGAGTTCAGTAGGAGCAGTAGAAAAAAATCATCCTATGTTTAACGGCACACATTTAACCTAAATAAATCATGGTAGAACAATCAGTATATCTAGGAAATCCAAACCTCAAGAAAGCCAATGTTGCTCAAGAGTGGACAAAGGAAGAACTTCAAGAGTATAAGAGGTGTATGGATGATCCACAACATTTTGTAGAAAACTACATTATGATTGTGTCTCTTGATGAAGGTCTAGTGCCGTTCAAACTCTATGACTTTCAAAAGGATATGATAGGAACGTTTCATAAAAACCGTTTTACGATATGTAAGTTGCCTAGACAGTCTGGTAAGTCAACAACAATAATTGCATATCTTCTTCATTATGTTTTGTTTAATCCAAGTGTGAATGTGGCAATCCTTGCAAATAAGGCTGCTACTGCAAGGGACTTGCTTGGGAGACTTCAACTAGCATACGAACATTTACCCAAGTGGTTACAACAAGGCGTCATGTCTTGGAACAAAGGCAGTTTGGAGTTAGAAAATGGTAGTAAAATACTCGCATCTTCTACTTCTGCAAGCGCTGTTCGTGGTGGTTCTTACAACATTATATTTTTGGATGAGTTTGCCTACGTCCCAGCAAACGTTGCGGAACAATTCTTTAGTTCAGTATATCCTACAATATCCTCTGGTAAAACCACAAAAGTAATGATCGTTTCAACTCCACATGGTATGAACATGTTTTATAAATTGTGGACGGATGCAGAAGAAAAAAGAAATGAATACATTCCAATTGAGGTGCATTGGAGCGAAGTTCCAGGCCGAGATGAAGAGTGGAAAAAACAAACAATTAAAAATACCTCAGAGGCACAGTTCAATACAGAGTTTGAATGTGAGTTCTTAGGATCAATTGATACACTAGTTGCGCCTGGCAAACTAAGACAACTGACATATCGAGCGGCAAAAACATCTAACGCTGGGTTAGATGTTCATCAACATCCCGAAGAAGGACATACATATTTCCTAACTGCTGACGTTGCTAGAGGTACACAAAACGACTATTCAGCATTTGTAGTGGTTGATGTAACTGAAATTCCATACAAAGTAGTCGCAAAGTTTAGAGACAATGAAATCAAACCTCTTTTATTTCCCGCCAAGATATATGACGTTGCTCGGGCATATAATCAAGCATTTGTTATGGTGGAGGTTAATGACATTGGAGAACAGGTTGCTAGTGCTTTACAGTTTGACTTGGAGTATGACAACCTTATTATGGCTTCTATGCGTGGCCGTGCGGGACAAGTCCTTGGAGGGGGGTTCTCAGGTGGTCGAGCACAATTGGGGGTAAGAACCACTAAAGCTGTAAAACGTATTGGATGTTCCAACCTAAAACAGATGGTTGAAGATAATAAATTAATCGTAGAAGATTTAGAGATTATCACAGAATTAACAACTTTTATTATTAAAGGACAATCGTTTGAGGCTGACGAAGGATGTAACGATGATTTGGTAGCATGTCTGTTTATGTTTGCATGGGCCACAGATCAGCAATACTTTAAAGAACTATCGGATCAAGACATTCGGGCAACCATGATGAAAGAACAACAAGACATGTTGGATCAAGACATGGCGCCATTTGGATTTATCCTTGATGGTCTTGAAGATGAAAATATTGGTAATATGGTAGATGATTATGGAACTAAGTGGTCAGCTGTTGTAAGAGACAACGCTACAGATTGGTAAATACCTATATAAATTCTATAAGATCATGGTCTAGTTTGATGAAACAATTTGAACAAACGATAGAAGATTCTTTGATTAACTCTAATGCTTCTTTACGGCTTTGACTGTTCATACCTTTGCGTTGAGTTAATTTTTTAATTTTATTATGATGTGGATGAAATTTAAGACAAACTGTTTCACTTTCACCACAATGAGAACATGACTTCTCAGCAAGGTATTCATTTAACCATACAAGACGTTGACGATAGTTTCGTCTGGATACACTTTTAATCGTTTCTTTGTATTTTTCGTAATGCTCATTCATATGTTTATTTATAAGAATCCTAGCATATAAAAAGAGTGTTTTAGGAATCTGTTTTTTATAAATAATTCTAATGAAAAGAATAACTCTAACGTAGAGTGCATTCTCTACATAGAAAAGGAGTAAGGAAAATGGGTTTTTTAGTGTCGCCGGGCGTACATGTAAGAGAAATCGACTTAACGAATATCGTTCCTGCTCTTCAAACCAATATTGGTTCTGTTGCTGGCCCCTTTGAAAAAGGTCCAGTTGCTTCAGTTACAAATGTTAGTTCGGAGGCAGAGTTGGTTGCTATTTTCGGTAAACCGAATTCAAGTAACTTTGAATATTTTTATACTGCTGCAAACTTTTTGCAGTATTCCAATGCACTCAAG
>Ga0209192_10002965_pt1 | contig 11740 bp, 10 predicted proteins | sample ArcticOcean_MG_C_11_FD_187433 | JGI IMG/M metagenome (GOLD analysis project Ga0209192, IMG submission 187433) | Marine microbial communities from western Arctic Ocean - ArcticOcean_MG_CB2_154 (SPAdes) (version 2) | ecosystem: Environmental > Aquatic > Marine > Oceanic | place: Arctic Ocean... | reverse complement strand
CCGTGATCTATGGCTATTGAGCCTGCGAGCTTCTCAGCCTCGCTTGCACTACCAATAATTTTTAAGCCATCCCTTAGCCATTGAATAGCTGCGCCTGCTACAAAAATACTACCTTCCAAGGCATACACTGGCTTACCATGAAGGCGGTATGCCATAGTAGTTAACAAACGGCTCGTGGATTTTTGTGGTTTGTCACCTGTATTAAGCATTAAAAAACAGCCTGTACCATAGGTGCTTTTAGCCATGCCTGAGGCAAAGCACGCTTGACCAAAAAGAGCAGCATGTTGATCACCTGCTACCGCATAGATCGGTAACGGATGCCCTAGAATCTCTGCTTCAATAAGCCCATAGTTATCAGCCGTGTCTTTAACTTCTGGCAACATCTGTTTGGGGATATTAAATAACGCTAGTAAGTCTTCATCCCACATTTGAGTATGGATGTTAAACATTAAAGTGCGGCAAGCATTGGTAGCATCTGTGGCATGAATACGCCCATCACTTAAATGCCACATAAGGTAGCTATCCACAGTGCCAAATAGTAGCTCACCTTTTTTTGCTAGCGCACGAGAGCCTTCTACATGATCTAATATCCAGCTCAGTTTAGAAGCTGAAAAATAAGGATCTAACAATAACCCTGTTTTGGCGTTAACCATCGGTTCATGGCCGCTTTGCTTGAGAGCATCGCATACTTTAGCAGTGCGACGGTCTTGCCATACAATAGCAGGGTAGATAGCTTGGCCTGTGTTTTTGTCCCACACCAAAGTAGTTTCACGCTGGTTAGTGATACCAATACCAGCAATTTGAGAGGCCTTTAGCCCACTATCTTCAAGGGCTTTTTGGCACACTGCCACAACCGTATCTACAAGGTCTTGAGGGTGATGCTCTACCCAGCCATTTTGTGGGTAATGTTGTTCAAATTCCTTTTGGGCGCTGCTTACAATAGAGCCATCTTTAGCAAAGATAATGCAGCGTGAGCTTGTTGTGCCTTGATCTATGGTGAGAAGGTAAGCGTTGTCAGCCATTATTTATCCTCAGGGCTAGTGATATTAAAAATACCCAGCTCGTCCCACATATCATCCACACGTTGCTTTACAGATTCGTCCATAGTGATGGTAGTGCCCCATTCTCGGGTGGTTTCGCCTTCCCATTTATTGGTAGCGTCCATACCCATTTTAGAGCCTAAACCAGATACGGGTGATGCGAAGTCTAAATAATCAATCGGTGTATTTTCTACTAGCATCGTGTCTCGTGCTGGGTCCATGCGCGTAGTCATGGCCCAAATCACGTCTTTCCAGTCACGGGCGTTTATATCATCATCAGTAACAATGACAAATTTGGTGTACATAAATTGGCGTAAAAAAGACCATACGCCCATCATCACTCTCTTGGCGTGGCCTGGGTATTGCTTCTTTATGGTGACTATCGCCATGCGATAGGAGCACCCTTCTGGGGGAAGATAGAAGTCTGTGATTTCTGGAAATTGTTTTTGTAACAAAGGTATAAACACTTCGTTTAGGGCCACACCTAGTATTGCTGGCTCATCTGGCGGTCGGCCTGTAAAGGTACTATGATAAATAGGGTCTTTACGGTGAGTGATGCGCGTTACAGTGAATACTGGAAAACTGTCTACTTCGTTATAGTAACCGGTGTGATCACCAAAGGGGCCTTCATCTGCCATATCATCAGGCTTGATGTGCCCTTCTAATATGTATTCGGCACTGGCAGGCACTTGCAAATCACTTGTCATACAGGTGGCTACTTCTGTTTTACTACCACGTAAAAGCCCTGCAAAAGCATATTCACTTAAACTGTCTGGCACCGGTGTAACAGCACCTAAAATAGTGGCAGGATCTGCGCCTAAAGCTACAGCCACTGGAAAATTTTCACCTGGGTGGGCAATTTTCCAATCACGAAAATCTAACGCACCACCACGATGAGACAACCAGCGCATGATTAAGCGGTTTTTGCCGATCACTTGCTGGCGATATATACCAAGGTTTTGGCGCTTCTTATTAGGCCCGCGAGTAATCACTAAAGGCCATGTTACTAGAGGGCCAGCATCACCTGGCCAGCAGGTTTGAATAGGTAGCTTAGCAAGATCAACCTCATCGCCTGTCATTACATATTGCTGGCATGGTGGTTTGCTAATGAGCTTGGGAGCCATGTTGAGCACTTGTTTATAAAGTGGCAACTTGTCTAAAGCGTCTCTAAAGCCTTTAGGGGGCTCTGGCTCTTTTAACGCGGCAAGTAAGTGGCCTATATCACGCAAGCTTTCTACACTTTCAGCGCCCATACCAAGAGCCACACGTTTGGGTGTGCCAAACAGGTTAGCTAATACGGGAGTGTCAAAACCTTTGGGGTTTTCAAATAATAAGGCGGGGCCTTCTGCTCGCAGAGTGCGATCGCAGATTTCAGTCATTTCAAGGTGTGGGTCCACCTCTTTAGTAATGCGTTTTAGCTCACCTTGGGCTTCAAGGCTTGCGATGAAGTCGCGTAGGTCTTTATATTTCATGGCCATAGCCTACCCATTCTCCACTGTATTAGGTGACTACATTAGGTAGCCACCTTTATTCATAATACTAAATAATGTCTTACTTACGCTTCATAGACATGAAGAACTCTTCGTTGGTTTTAGCACCTTTAAGCTTATCCAACAAAAATTCAGTCGCTTGGCCATCTTCCATAGGATCAAGCAACTTACGCAAAATCCACATGCGCTGCAGCTCTTCATCACGAGTTAATAGCTCTTCACGACGAGTGGAAGACTTACGGATGTTGATGGCAGGGAATACACGGCGCTCGGCAATTTTACGATCCAAGTGTACTTCTGAGTTACCTGTGCCCTTAAATTCTTCAAAGATCACTTCGTCCATCTTCGAGCCAGTATCGGTCAATGCTGTAGCAATAATGGTAAGGCTACCGCCTTCTTCAATATTACGTGCCGCACCAAAGAAACGCTTAGGGCGCTCTAATGCATGGGCGTCAACACCACCGGTTAATACCTTGCCAGAAGAAGGGATTACAGTGTTGTAGGCACGAGCCAAACGAGTGATTGAATCCAAAAGGATGACCACGTCTTTTTTGTGCTCTACCAAACGCTTGGCTTTTTCAACGACCATTTCAGCTACTTGCACGTGACGTGAAGGTGGCTCGTCAAACGTGCTGGCCACTACTTCGCCACGCACAGAGCGCTTCATGTCGGTCACTTCTTCAGGACGCTCGTCAATAAGCAACACGATCAAATGACAATCTGGATTATTACGCGTAATGGAATGCGCAATATTTTGCAGCATCAAGGTTTTACCAGCCTTAGGTGGGGACACAATCAAGGCACGCTGGCCTTTGCCCATTGGCGCTGTTAAATCGATGATACGGGCCGTTAAGTCTTCACTAGAGCCATTACCAAGCTCCATGCTTAAACGTTCCGTAGGGAACAAAGGTGTTAGGTTTTCAAACAACACCTTATGCTTTGCTTGTTCTGGTGGCCCATAGTTAATGCTGTTCACTTTAAGCAGGGCAAAATAGCGTTCGCCATCTTTGGGTGGACGGATCTTACCGTCTATGCTGTCGCCTGTGCGAAGGCTAAAGCGGCGTATTTGGCTTGGCGAGACATAAATGTCGTCCGGCCCTGCTAAATAAGAAGCGTCTGCTGAGCGCAAGAAGCCAAAGCCATCTTGCAATATTTCTAGCACACCTTGGCCAAAAATATCTTCGCCACTTTTAGCATGACGTTTAAGAATGCTAAAGATACATTCTTGTTTACGAGACCTAGCTACATTATCGAGACCCATACCTTGGGCAATTTCGACAAGTTCAGGCATTGTTTTAGTTTTTAATTCAGTTAGATTCATAAGTAATAAGCGAAGGGGCGTCAGTGCGCGCTAGCGAGGAAAATGAAATTAGTGGAATAGTCAGGCTAAGTTAGCCGGTAAAAATACAGCCGATTAAGACAGAAGGTCTTGCTGGATTGCTTACAGTCTGTATTAAGCGGCGCCAACTGTCAACTTTAAAATACGCTGGATAAGCGATAATGTTCTATAGCCGCATCAACATGGCCCATTTTATACTGTAATCGAGCCATTTCGGCATGCGCCTCTTTGCTGGCTTGCAAGCTAATACTGGTTTGCAAATAGTCTTGGGCTTTGCCCCAAAGCTCTAAGCCACCGCATAAGCGGCCTAATGTGAGCTGCAAGGCTGCACTGTCTTTTGCAGAGGCTTGCCAAGCTTCTGCTTGTTTTAAACTTTTAGACAAATCTGCTAAAGGCAGGTGTGCATATTCAAGCACTAGCTCATCTGACCATTGCTGCTTGAGTGTGTGCTCTATGAATGTTTGTGTTGTAACGGCGCTATCGCCCTCAATACGGGCCATCGCTTTAGCGTAGCTCACAATACTTGGGGTGTGATTAGTCACACTTTTAGGGGCTTTTTTCCACAAGGCTTGGAGCTGGTCTAAGCTGCTTTTTGCTGCACTACCTGCTTGGTTTTGGCTTGTACTAAAAGCACGCCCATAGGCCAACTGCTGCTGCTGAGCTAGCTGTTCTTCACTTAGCTGATTACAACTACCCACCACCTTTAATAAACTAATCAGCTCGGGCCACATTTGCTGACGCTGTAATAAATCTAGCAGTCGCTGATTGGCTTCTGCATGTTTAGGGCTAAGCTTATGCAGGCTTTGTAATGCGCCAAGAGCACCTTCATGGTCACCTTGAAATAAACATATTTCGCAAAGCTTTAAATAAACTAACTGCTGAGCATCTGGAAATTTGGCCACCAGTTGATTTAGCACTTTACGTGCTTCTTCCATCTTGCCCTGTCTACCTAGCGCTTGAGCCAGCGCTGGCAACACTACAAAGGGCTGGTCTGTGGTAGAGGATATTTCAGCAAGCTTTTTTTGTGCGCGCAAGTTTTGGCCATCAGCCAAAGCTAACAACCCTAAACGTATTTGAGCTTGCATGCGTTTGGTGCGGCTAGTCTCTTGCCAATTGCCGATTACTTTAAAGGGCAAATTGAGCGAAGTAACCAATCGTAGGCTAAAAGACATCACCACAAATAGTAGAACAATAGCTGCTAGTAATATCCAAATGCTCATTTCCACACTAGTGTCACCCCAAGCTAGTAACACATAGCCTGGATCTATATTAGCTAAAGCACCTAAACCTGCACCTGCAATTAACACCGATAAGATGACTAGGATGAAAAAACGCATGAGTTATTCTCCCACCAATGGCTGCGCTGGAGTGTCATGCAAGGTGACGATAAAACTTTGCAACGCCACCAAAGACCCACTGATATTGGGCATATTAACCAACACTTTTACTTCACTTAGTTCATCAATTTTTTTATTCATGGCCTTAACCACCGCGTCACTTGGACGGTAGTATTGGGCTAAAAGCTGCTGTACACCCTCCAAGGATTGATCATAAATGCCTTGTTGGCGACGCAAAAGAGCCACCTGCGTTTGGCTTAACGCCATTTCAATACGCATGCGCACTAAAAGCTGCGCCGCTGGAGTGAGTAATTGTTGGTCTTCTTGTGTGCGTGATTGCACTTTAACCAGCTGTTTTAGCTCTGAGAAAATACCAGCACTGGCACTTTTAGTGCCAAGCCATAAAGACTCACTCCATGTAACACCCTGTGCAGAAGAAACCGGTAGAGTGCTATCTTGAGTAGATTGTACTGCTTCAACCGCCACCGCCTCACTGCGAGGGGGGATAAAGGTAAGCTTAGATGCCAAAGAAGATAACGCTGCAAGCTGGGCATACACCCCTTGCACATCCACACTTGGCACTGCAGTGAGGGAAGCTAAATCTAGGGCAATGGCACGCCTAATGCCATAGGTGCCTACTTGCTCACTGTCTCGTATGATGATGTCAGCAGCGCTAAGCAAGGCAATAGCTGATTCGCTAGCTTGCTCCATGGCTAATCTTTGGTTGGCTAGACGCAATAAATATTCTGCTTCTGCTAACTGCCACTTAGGTAACACTTGGCCCTGATCTAATTGTGCTTTTGCCATAGCTTCTAATGCCACTACAAGGGCATCATCCATGGCCTGTTGATTATTTTTTATATCTGTTTGTTCGGTTTTGATATTGCTAAGTGCTGCAGCATTGGCAAGCGTGGCGTCATCTAGCTTTTGTGACAAAGATTGCTGCTTTTGTTGCCAATTTTCTAGGGCTTTAGATTGGCCGCTTTGGCCTGAGGTAAGCTGCGCCGTGAAAGACTGAGTTTGCCACTGCAAATAACCCAAGCCTGCCACGGCTGCGATTAATATCAGCACAAGCAGCCACAACAAACCTTGCTTAGCTTGGCCTGCTGGCTTTGTTTTTGATGCCGTAGCACGATCTGCTGGTTTGGATACTTTAGCTGTTTTGGTGGCGGAAGATTTGAGACCCGCGCCTTTTTCTAGCGTTTTGCTATTAGCGTTATTTTGATCTTGTGTCACTGCGTAAGCATCCTTTTTTGTGCGGCCGTAAGGCCTGCTTTCACTGCATCTTACCACTTGTTTTAACACTTGTATTAACTACAGGGCAAGGTGCTTATTTTTGTATCGGTAACAACATTGATTGTAGCAAAGTATCGCACATAGATTGGTTACTGGCACTACTGCTAGTGAGTAATACACTATAGCCTAATGCACGGGCTTGATCGGCCACCCGCATGCTTGGTAACACCAACACGATATTGTGTTTATCACACCAGGGTTGATGCGCTAATAATGCGTCAAAATTTTCTAAGGTTTCACCACTTTGTAAAATTACTGCTTGTGGGGCAAATTCATCTACTTGCAAAAGCTGCAACGCACTTAACTGTGGCATTTTGCGCTGGTAGCACTGGGCATAGTCTACCTTGGCGCCGGCTGCAGTTAAGGCATCTGACAGTGTTTGCCTACCCCCTTGACCACGCACTATAAGCACTTTGTCATGCATTCTAATTTGAGGTAATAAATGGGCAAGCAAGGCTTCACTGGTGTCTCCTGTTGCAGGCCTACCGGCGTCAATTCCCGCAGCCACTAACATGGCTTGGGTAGACTCGCCCATGCCCCACCAGTTGACACCTACAGGCCATTGAGGCCAATAGTCTTGTACTAAGTCTAGCCAATGTTGCGCAGCATTGGTGCTGATCACAATCACATGGTCAAAAGTAGATAGCTCCATAGCCAAACGTTTACTTTGCAAACCATCTTCACTTATAAGCTGCACAGGCTCAATGGCCAAGCAAGGCAAATGCTGCACTTGGAAACCCTGCTTTTGCAGCAGCTCTACCATGGCTTTGGCTTGCGCAACGGGACGTGTGACAAGCACCTTTATAGCGGTCATAAGCTGCTTACTGATCGGCGTAAATAGCCTGCAGAATTTCACCAGCACCTTGTGCTAATAGATCTTCTGCAGCTTGGATGCCAAGTTGTTCGGCTTGTGCGCGCGGGCCTCTGATTTGGGTAGTGAGCACACGGCTACCATCTACCTCACCTACCAAACCACGCAGCCACAATTGATCACCTTCTAGCTGCGCAAAACAGGCAATAGGCACTTGGCAACCGCCTTCTAAGCGTTTATTTAATGCTCTCTCTGCGATCACACGATCTGCAGTGTCTGCGTGGTGCAAGGGTGCAAGTAGCGCCATAGTTTGGGCATCATCCACACGGCACTCCACACCCACTGCACCTTGCCCACCCGCTGGCAAGCACTGCTCATCTGTTAAGCGTGAACGAATGCGCTCGTGAAACTCAAGGCGCATTAAGCCCGCACTGGCAAGAATAATGGCATCATATTGGCCTGCATCTAGCTTGGCTAAGCGGGTGTTCACATTACCTCGCAAATCTAATAATTGCAGATCAGGCCGCAGCGCTTTTACTTGTAATTGGCGACGCAGGCTTGAGGTGCCCACCTTAGCACCTTGGGGTAAATAGTCTAAGCAGGCGTAGTGATTACTTACAAACGCATCACTTGAATCTTCACGTTCACAAATAATAGACAAGCCCAAACCTTCAGGGAAATCCATTGGCACATCTTTCATAGAGTGCACGGCAATGTCTGCACGGCCCTCTAACATGGCATGCTCTAGCTCTTTTACAAACAAACCCTTACCGCCTACTTTAGCCAAAGGCACATCTAAAATTTTGTCGCCTTTGGTTTTCATTCCCAAAATCTCAATGATGATGCCAGGATGATGACGCTCTAATTCTGCTTTAATAAAATAAGCCTGCCAAAGGGCAAGCTGGCTTTCACGAGTGGCGATGCGAATGGTTGTCATAGGTAAGAAAATCATTAAATATTAGAAGATGATGTAGTGTACCAAATTGCTCTGCTTTTTGTGTGAGATAGTATGTAATATAGACATCATCATCATGCTGATTTATTCATCAGTAATAGGTAAAATGATCACCAAGCAGCCCCATATCTACTAAGACTTTATTTATGTATTCTGATTTAACCCCTGATATTGAAAACCCACGCCGTATTCGCAGCTTTGTAAAACGTGCGGGCCGCATGACGCCCTCGCAAGAACACGCTTTAGAGCACTATTGGCCATTGTATGGTTTAACCCTAGATAAAGGCCCACTAAACTTTACTGAGATATTTGGCAATGACCACCCAGTGATTATGGAAATTGGTTTTGGTATGGGCGACTCACTTTCTACCATGGCCGCAACCATGCCAGAAAATAATTACATTGGCATAGAAGTGCATCGCCCAGGTGTAGGCCGACTACTTAATAACCTAGCCACTCAAGAGCTAAGTAATGTGCGCGTGTTTTGTGATGACGCCATTGAAGTGATGGAACAATGCATTAAAGATGGCAGCTTGGGTGGGGTGCAACTATTTTTTCCAGACCCATGGCACAAAAAAAAGCACAACAAGCGCCGCATAGTGCAGCCTAGTTTTGCGCAAGATATTCGTCAAAAACTTAGCGAAGGTGGTGTATTCCACATGGCCACAGATTGGCAGCCCTATGCAGAGCATATGATGGAAGTGATGGAGCCTGCGCCAGGCTATAGCAACCAAGCGGGGCCACAACAGTATTCACCACAGCCAGACTTTCGCCCTAGCACTAAGTTTCAGCGCCGCGGTGAAGGTAAAGGCCATGGTGTGTGGGATTTAATGTATCAAAAAGACGCTTAACACCTATTGGTTAAAGCGCTTTAGCCAGGGCACACAGCGCAATTTGTCGCGTTGCTCATAAATAGCTAGAGCATCAGCGGGGCTTAGAGCAAAGTCATCCTCATAGCCTTGGCTTAACGCGCTAATTCTCATGGTGTACCACGCCGTTATGCCACCCTGCGGCGTTGATTCAAAACTAGGGTAGCTTGGATCACTGGGATCTTTGGCTAGCCATAGGTTAGCCACATTGGGCTCTACCACTAAAGCCCGAGCCAAACCTACGATATCTACATGCCCACTTGCCAAGGCATCCACGGCTTGCTGGTGATACTTAAACCCGCCCGTTAGCATGAGCGGGATATTCGTTGCCCCACGTGCTTGCTCGGCAAAGCCCAGAAAATAAGGCCCACCACCGCCACCGTCAGAGCTAGATTTAGTGCCCGGGAAATAAGTGCCGCCGCTAATTTCGATTAAATCTACTGAAGTGCCATCAAGTATACGTACAAACTCCAAGGCGTCGGCTTCTGTTAGCCCGCCCTCTAGCATGTCTGAAGAATTGATCTTGATACCGATAGGGAATCTTGAACCTACAGTTTTGCGAACTTCATTAATAATATCAATGATAATGCTAGAGCGAGCTTCAATAGAGCCACCATAGTTATCTTGTCTAGAGTTAAACAAAGGCGAAAGAAATTGACTAAGCAAAAACCCATGGGCAGCATGAATCTGCACGCCACCAAAGCCTACATTTTTTGCAAAAAGTGCTGTTTTTGCATACATTTTAGGTAGCTGCTGCACCTCATTCACCAGTAAACCCCTGCACTGTATGCCTGACACATCCAATGCCGATGGGCCTACAGGCTGGCTAATAGGTGGGTGAGAAAGCGCCCCCGCATGGCCCAACTGAGCCCAAATATGCGCGCCATTAACCGTGGCTTTTTTAACCAGCGTTTGTAGTGCTTTTTGGTGTGATGAATCATGAAATACCAAGTTACCAGGCTTTTCTGGATAGCGAGCATCACCTTGCACTTCGCCTACGATAGACAAGCCAATACCACCTTTTGCCCAGCGCTCATATAGCTTGGCTTGGGCTGGTGTAGAGTCACCTTTGCCATTTGCCAAAGAGTCTGACATAGCAGACTTTGCCAACCTGTTTTTTAATAACAGGCCGCATGGAAGGTGTAGTGAGCTTTTCAGCAAGGTGGTATTAATTTTTATATTCCTTATCAATCAGATATCAAACATTCTTAAACACCATTATATCGTCTCACCTCACCACCAACAATGCCTTTTAATAATGCCATAGTGGCTGCGCTGTAATGTGATGCTTGAGCCTCGATTCCCAAGCCACATAGGGGTAAGATATGGGCTATAGTTTTGGCCCACCAGCACTCAGCAATACTCACCAATAAGTAGCAAAAAACCCATGACTCCAGCCATTGATCAGCTTAAAAAACTAGGCATAGCCCATAGCTTGCATGAATACACACATGATGCGAGTGCAGCTTCCTATGGCTTGGAAGCCGCCACCAAACTAGGCGTGCATGCAGACATCGTGTTTAAAACCCTAGTAGTGGAAACCCATACCAATACCCTAGCCGTAGCTGTGTTGCCTGTAGACCACCAATTAAACTTAAAGCGCATGGCCAAAGCCATAGGCGCAAAAAAGGTAAGCATGGCAAACCCTGCCGCAGTAACCCGCAGCAGTGGCTATGTGCTGGGTGGTGTGAGCCCTTTGGGGCAAAAGCGCACACTGCCCACGGTGATCGATGAAAGTGCACTAAGCCATAAAAGCATGTATGTAAGTGGCGGCCACCGCGGCCTAGAAATAGAACTTGCTGCACAAGACTTGGCCACTGCCACAAAAGCCACATTTGCTGGCCTTACCTAAATAAAACCCCCTACCCACACCCCCTCTGTAATACAACACAGCGCTTAAATACTGCTGTGGATAAGCTCGCCTAAATTTCTATTCATAAATATAGGGATAATTCTTAATTTGCATTATTACTATAAGTTGCATATTATTTAAAAAATATAGCCGTATCTGTAGGAATGAAAATTATTACAAGCTAACACGCAAGCAAATAGTTATGCGAACAGTAAAGCTGGTTTTTAGGTTTAGAGAGCGTAATCGGCTCTTTTTTTGTGAAGGGTAGTGTTGCTGAAAAATTAACTTTTTTATTTCAGATAGTTAGAAGCTAATTGATATGAGCGGAATAATTAAAAGAGTGGCTCGCTAATAATTATTATGAGGCCAGTTGGCATCAAAGAGGGGCTGTTAGGCTTTTGGCGTGTAATTTAATAAATGAGTAAATATTGAGATGGATAAAGACGAAAACTTGGATTTACATGAAGTTGTTGATAGCTATCTTCATAAATTAGTTGCGCTACATGAAGTGGTACCGCATCAAATGATAATGGCGAGCGCGGTGCTCAAAGTTCAGCCAAAAGACATAAAGATTTTCTAGAAGATAAAGCTGAAAAGGTTGATCAAGATGAGGAAAGCACATCATATCAACTTGATTTTAAAGATATAAAAAGGTCCTCAAGACTTGGCTTGAGGAGCGATAGAGCCAAAACTGTGCTAGAGCTATTGCCAAGAAATTTTCATGTTTCTTATGTTTCTGAATATGACGCTT
>Ga0209192_10002961_pt1 | contig 11752 bp, 5 predicted proteins | sample ArcticOcean_MG_C_11_FD_187433 | JGI IMG/M metagenome (GOLD analysis project Ga0209192, IMG submission 187433) | Marine microbial communities from western Arctic Ocean - ArcticOcean_MG_CB2_154 (SPAdes) (version 2) | ecosystem: Environmental > Aquatic > Marine > Oceanic | place: Arctic Ocean... | reverse complement strand
TTATTGAATATAAATCCTAATATTAACTCTATATTATATTATTATAGTGATTGTTTATATGAAAGTAAATTCAAATATAATATGAAAATAGATGTTAATTCAAATAAGGAATTTTATATTGATAGTGATGTATCAAATGAAAATAAGACATATTTATATAATATTTATGATATTGATATTATTCCATTTTTAGAAAATACTGATGATTTCTATTATAATATAACCGTAACTAAAAAATATATAAATTTAGATGGATCACAATTTATATTATATAATAATAATAATACTTATAAGGGAACTATAATATGTAGAAAAGCTAAAATAGTAAATGAAACAATTTCATATGGATATAATATATATTTACAATTTGATGATACATTTAAATTATATGATTCTATAAATATTACTACTGATTATACTTTAAAAATTTTCAATTTTGTTGGAGGATCTATATTTACCCCAAATTATTTATATTTTGATAAAATTAATACTAAAACAGAAATAGATGTAGGTAATAATAATGAAAATATTAAGACAAATAATAATATTTTCAATACAACTCAAACTTATTTAGTAAATAATAAAGTAATTGATAGTGATTTTTATTTAGGATTTAATTCAACAAATTCCGAAAAATATCAAATCGCTCAAAATAGTTATGAAAAATTCAGATTAATAGATGATCATATACATAATAATAGTATTTCATTAACAAATACAAATATTAAATATGATACAAATGCTATATATTCTATTTCAAATACAGATACTGATAAAAATATTGCAAAAAAAATGACTACACGATTAAATAATCCTACTAATTATGTAAATGTATCTAATTCAACGGTAGTTCAAACAAATACCGCAAATAATTTTGATATTTTAGTAAAATTAATGCGAACAGTTAAAATTGGTGGATTCCAATATTATAGCATAAAATTAAATATAAATTCATTTGACGGAGCTATATTAATTTTAAAACCATATCATTCATATACATTTAGTGTTAATAAATCATTCATATTAAAGGATATAGACAACCAATATTATAATATATCTTCACCTAAATTAAGTATTGTTAATATTGATGATACTAAAACATTATCTACAATAGATAATTCAATAGAAGATACTATAACAGTAAATATACCATATGAATCGGACTTATATGAAACAACAAACAAATTATATATTAAGGTAGAATGTGAAATTGTATTGGAAAATAATTCTATAAAATTAGCCCAAGGATATTATAATAGAAGTAATAATGGTGATGCTTATAGATCATCCACAAATATGTTTGTAGATTATATTCCTATTTTAGTAGATAGAAAATCTGTAATTAATAACACTATTGAGTTTAAAAATAATGCATATTATATTAATAATCATATAAATAAATTAAATGTATATAATTATTTTACTCATATATTTGATATAAGTCAAGTACCAACATTTGATATTAATTTAATAGATAGTGAAAGTAATTTAATAACAGATATTTATAAATCAGTATCAACAAATAAAATACTTTTATATACAACTAAAATTACAAATGAAGATTATACTTTAGATACAAACAAAAATGACATTTTTGTATATTTAAATGAAAGTGAATTAAGTAATATATCTGTTAACAATGATAGTAAATATATTATATTCTTAAATAATAAATATACTGGTAATGATAGTAGTAATGATTATGAAAATAATGTTCAAAAATCCTATAAATTAAAGTATGTAGGTGAACCAGGATATAATGGAGAGTTAATTTATAATTTAAATGGAGTATTAGATTTTAATGTAAATACTTATAATATATCTCAAAATTTACTATATGTAAATAATAATGTTTATTTTAATCATATTAAAGATATGTATAATTTTAATGTAAATCTTTTTAATACTTCATCTATACTTTTATATGAACCAATAAAACTTGTCTTGAAATATAAAATAAATAATACAAACAATTATGTTGACCTACCAAATTATAGTTATTCAACTAATTACTTTCCAGGTAAACCCGATTCTAAATTAACAATTCAGATTCCTAAAGATATAGATGATGATAATATTTTCAATGAAAATATTAGATTAACTACAGTAGGATTATATTCGAATGCTCCTATTAGTAATATATCAGATTTTGATATTATTTCTGATATATTTACATTACCACAACATAATTCTACAATATTTTTAGATATTACAAATAATACAATTATTAAATTACCAATTCCTAATTATTCTTTAGAATATAAATTCATTATTGTAAATAGTGCTATTGATCCAAAAACTGGTAAATCATTTATTACTACATTCACTACAAATAATTATATATATGGATACATTGATGAATCATTAAATAAGAATGTTGAATTAAGATATAATAAAGAGTTAATATTTAACAATATTGTAAAAGGTAATTCATTTATTTTGACATCAAATAAAGAGAATTATTATCTAGAAAATATTTCTATTGAAAGAAGTGTAAATGAAGTTTCTACAATAAATTTCAATAATACAATTATTTATATACCAAATAAAACAAATAATATTATTGATGTAGATGCAGATGAGGAACAATTCATCTTAAAAAATTCTCAACAATTACTTTCAAATATATTATATAAAGATAAACTATATACATTTAATACTGATAATCTATCTACTGATTATTTTAATTTAATACAATTAGATCCATTAAATATTAAAGTAATTGATACATCAAATGGTGCATATTTAAATGAATATACCAATTTATATTACATATTAAGTATTGACAAGATAACTACAAATAATATAGCATTTGATTCATTTATTAGTGATAAAAATATACAAATATACGATATAACATATAATAATGCAAATAATACCTTACTATTTAATAATTCAGAAACTATACCAACATTATATAGTAATTATATATATGAATTTTACAAGCCATCTGGTTTATATATATTAAATAATTATAATTTATCATTGATAAATAAATCTCCAAATATAATTGAAACAGATTATGTAACAATATCAAATGATGTATTAAATGCTAAATTAAGAATAAATAATAAAATACGACATTCCGTTCCTTCTACTAGTATTAAAATTACACCAGCTTCTAATGGTACTGAAGATAATATGATTCAAATTATAGGAGATAATTTTAAAAATATATCGATGGATACTGAAATATATTTTGATGAAGACTTATATTATTCTATTTCACCAGAATCACAAACAATCCCCAAAGTATGGACTAAATTATTTAGTAGAAATACAATATATAAACCAATAATGCCCGGTGATAGTGAAGGGCGTATTAGATTTATAGGGGTTACATTTGAAAATAATCCATTAGCAACTATTAATAATAGCACCTCGGGTTATGGTGGGACTGAAATTACAACAGTAAAAGCAAATACATATTTAGATAGTATTAATTTCAATAGACATAAACTTATGTATATTTATTATTATCCAGTTGAAATAAATAGTTTAAATAATAGTTTAATCATAGAGGAAACAAATGCCTTAGGTATTATTTCTGTTACTACTTTTACATTGTTATCTGACAAATATAATAGTTATAATTATAGTATATTAGGTGCAGATTTATCAATTGATTTAGTAGAAATTTTAAATAATGAATTATCTGCATATAATTATTTATTAACAATTGAAAATGATAGATATAAACTAGTTCATTTATTAAATAACTTTAAAATTATTGAAACAAATCTTTCAAAATTATTAGGATTTAATGTTACACCATCTGTAAATAAAACAATATATGCTGTAATACCAAATACAAATAATGTATTTCCTACAGATGAGTTTTATAATTATTATGGTAACAAATTATTATTAGATACCAACAGATTACATTCGGATGAATCAAATTCTACTATATCAATAAATTTAGTAGAAGACAAGCATATTGAATTACCACAGATTGTTGAAGGTTTAACATATACATTTATAATAAATGATGCTTTAGTAGATAAAAAATTAATTATTCATTCATCTAATCCTATTTATTATATAAATAATAGTACCAATACTAATGGAAACATATTAATATTAAAACCTAATTTAGGTAATAAATTATATACTGGTACAAGTATTACTATATCATGTAATAATGATAAATATTTTATAATTGATACTAAGGGTTTTGAATATACTATTAATTTATATACAACAAAAATATATAATTCAAATAATAATTTTAGTAATCTATATTTTACAGAAAATGGTATTTCATATATTGATAAATACATAAGTATTTATGGAATTCATTTAGTTGGATTAAGGGATTCAAATAATACTTCAATAAATGAGAAAAAATTCTTACATGTTGCTAAAACATTAGCAAAATTATTAGATTATAACGAAACAAAAAGCATATATGATGATAACATATTAAATTCAATTGTTCATAAGAATACTTATATTTTACTATATACTAATAGCATTCCAAATAATACTTTCTTAGATAATAAACATCATAATAATATATTTTTGAAATATAAACATATTAACACTGAATATGATTATACAACACATATATCACAAACAAATAAATATGATCGTACACTTGAAAGTATGATTAACTTATTGATAAACTCATATATACATACATATCCTCATATATTTAGATATTCAGAATTAAAAGGAAATACATCATTATTGTCGGTTTATGAATATGTTGATAGTGCACCTATTACATTTGACTATAGTAATAATCTTGCAAATCGTATTTATATAGAAGATACTAGAAATGTAAAAACTGAAATAAATATAAATGATAAATACTTTAATTCATCAACAATTTCAAATATAAATTATTCAGTCGGTTCTAACTTAACTGTAAGAATTAATAAATTAACTATTACATATTTTGATAATAAAGTAACTAATTTAAGTGGTACTATAACAATTATTAATATTGGAATCGGTTACAAAAATAATGATGTTGCAAAGATAAAAATAGCCGAAAATGTATTTGTTGTAATAAAACTAAAAACAAAAGATATATCATCTACTTCAAATTTATATAATATTTATAATGCATATAATCAAGTAACTAATTCATCATTAGATACATTTGTAATAAATGAATTGATAAATAATACTGAAGATAATATTAATACAAGTCAAAGTGGTCTTATTACAAGCGATAATGTAAATAATTTTACTAAGTATTCAATAGAATTAGGTGAAAAATTATATACTAAATCAATGATTTCAAATGATGATATTGTAACATATACTACATCATTATTATTAGGATTATTAGGATATTATAAATATAGAAATTGTGTAGGGAAAGTTCTTACTGAAATAGATTTTAATCTGATAACACCTACATTAATAAAAAAATATAATAGTATTTTTGTAAATATTTATTTTACAACATCATTATATAATATAAATACATTATCAAATATACATTCATACAATTTAGATAATATAGGTTATAATAAATCAACCGATTCTGAATTAAATGATTTACAATTAATTATATCTGATACTAATGTTACATCTAATTATAATCCATTAGTTACGGATTATAGTAATATTATATTCAATAATACTTTATTATTAAATTTAATATCAAATAATCAATATTCTACATTTAATACAATTGCTAATAAAATTACTAATAATGTTTCAACATCATTGCCAATAATTGATGAAACTACTAATAAACCAATAGTAGATATATCAAGTATAAAATTTGATAATTATTATGATACTGATGTAAAAGTAATTGTAGAAGTAAGTTCAGAATCGGGAAATAAGACTAATTATACATTAGATTTGGAAAGAACTATAGATAAAACAAGTAATATAAATATTGAAAATGTGTCAGTATTGGCTAATAATGAGTTAATAAGTAGTACTAATAATGTTGTTGATAATAGATTTATATATTATAAGGAAAATACAAATAATGTAATAAAAATAATATTAAAAAATATATATTCAAATATACTAAGTTTTACTATTAATTCTCTTAATAAGGTGAATACAAATACTAGTAATAATTATAATTATGATTATTTATTTACTCCTCAATATTATCAAAATGATATATCTATTACAGTTACTGGTGAATCACATACAGTAGGAGTTCCCGTAACATCATCATATAATATGATACTTCATAAGTTGCAAAATAAAATAACTACATTAGATGATGTAATTATTACAAATGTAAGTAATATAGCTAACTTTAACAAATACGATAATTATTATTCTGGAGAATTATCTAACGATGTTTTTAATAATTTATCTAAGAATATTATAAGCAATACTGATAATACTAATAACATATCATTACATATAAAAAAAACAGATAAATATTCAGCAGTTCATACAACAATAGAATATTTAGATTCAGATAATAATTATATAGTATTTAGGGAATATAATACAGACTTTATAAATAATATATTTACATTTAATAAGAATGGCGATGATTATAAGGATATAATTTTAAATAAAAATCATAGATTTAAAATGAATTATCCTATAGAAAAATGGAATAATACTGATAAGGGTTTCCAACTAGATATTTTAGGATCAAATATATCAGAAGACCTTGATAATCCTTCAAATAATGATAATGTATTAGACAAGACTTTAGTTAAAATTAAAAATATATCGAGTGATACAGATGATAGTTGGGCTAATAATAGTATATTAAATACTACATTTGATATAAATACAAATTATTATGTTGGATTCCATGCTACAAATCAGCAAATTATTACTTTACGAGCATCTGGACCAGATTCTAATCCAGATATAACTATAGATACTACAGATGATATATCATTATTAAACAGAGCTCAATTAACTATTGAAAGTTTACCATTTAAAAATATTTCGGGTGATTTAAATACTGAAGTATTAAATATAAGTGATATTTCTAGAATAAGAATAAATATAATAGTATTTGCTGAAAACAAGATTGATAAAAATGAATATACATATATCATAAAATTAAAATAAAATAAAGGTAAAATAAAATAAAGGTAAAATAAATATATATATATATTTAAAATCGAAATATATAAGTTTATATATATAAAATATATGTCTTTTAATCCAGAAGATCACACTGGAGGTTTATGTGGTTTGGCAAATTTTGGTGCAACATGTTATTTAAATAGTTTATTACAAGCACTTTTTAGTAATAATTATTTATTAGATTTTATATTAAATGGAAAATATAATTTAAATGATAAAAACAAAGATATTCATTTATTAAAAGAAATTAAAGAATTAATGGAAATTGTTTGGAAGCAAAATTGTATAATTGCTCCAAAAAAATTTGTTCATACATTTTCGCAAATGGAAAAAATGGATTTAAATGAGCAAAATGATCCAGATGAATTTTATGAGAAAATAATGAATTATTTATATGAGGAAACATGTGAATTAATTGAAAATTGTGAAGATAATGAGTGGAATAAATATTTTAAAAATAAACATAGTTATATAAATGAACAATTTTATGGTCAATATAAATCAGATATAACTTGTTTAGAATGTAATCATAGTTCACTAACATATAATCCTTATATTAGTTTAAAACTAGAATTAGTTAGTTCTAGCATTATAAATTGTTTAAAATCTCATTTATCTTGGGAAAATGATATAACATATACATGTGAAAAATGCAAATGTGAAAATAAAGCAAAAAAAAGATTTACAATTTTAAAAGTACCCAATGTATTTGTGGTAACTTTAAAACGATATACAAATTTCGGTCAAAAAAAAGATACTGTTATAGAATATCCATTATTATTTGAAATAGATAATGTAAAATTAGAATTATATGCTATAATTTCTCATATGGGAAATCATGTATATTGTGGTCATTATACTAGTTATGTAAAAAATATGAAAAATTCAGAATGGTATCATATTGATGATAATAATATAGAAAAAATAGATATTGACTCAATTGATAAGTCAGATGTATATATGTTATTTTATAAGAAAATTATGTGAAGAATTATGTGAAAATAATTTAACTTTAAATAAGATGTTTTCTAAAAGTAAAAGACCATCTAGGTAATTTAATTTTTTTTTCAATAGGGATTCCATGTTTAAATTCGTTTTGAAAATCTCCACCCATATGAATGATGCTACTATTTTCTGTAGGAATATCAATTATTTTTTTATTTGTTTTTTTACATTTAATTCTAAATTTTCTTACAGAACCATATGATAATGAAATTACACCAATATTGGATAACCCTTTTTCATCATCACTGTGATCACAAATATAATCATTCCCATTTTCATAATAATTAACAAGAATACCATTAAAATCACTATTAAACATTGTATTAATAGTTTGTAATAATTCAGATAATGCTAGTGTTAATGTTTGTGATTTCGCACATTGATTGGAATAAAAATATCCAATACTATTATTAGAAAAGAAACCTATAGAACGATTTTGATTACATTGGCGCCCAAATACAATAATAGAAGGGCGTATAATTAATTTATTTTGACTATCTTCTATACATTTTTGTATAAGTTCAATGTTTTGAAATTTATATGTATTAAGAAAAGATGTATTTGTAGATATAAGAGTTTTCATTAAAAAAAATATGATAATAAATCAATTTTAATTATTGCGATATTCAAATAATAATTTTAGTAAAATAGATTCTAAACTAGTACAGTTTTTTAGTCTTTTTTTTCTATATTCTTTTATTTTATTTAGAAATTCCACTGGATTACTTTTAACATCTTCTATTATATCATTATTTATATAACTTTTCTTACAAATTGCCCTAGTATTATTAAGATTTGAGGCTACTTCATCAACGGCTTTATTAATAATCATATTAGTTTTTCTTTCTGATAATTTATTTAAATCTGGAGTATCTGATAAAATATAATAAAGATGTTTTATAAAATATTCATTTGCAGTCCATGTTCTAAAATTTTTAGCAGAAAAATCTCCATATTGTTTTAAAAAATCATTAATATGACAGCTATTTATAGTATAAATATTATTTCCACCATAATATTTGAAAAAACTTTCATTATTTTTTGTTTTAAATTCATTATCCATAGATCTAAATAAACTAATCATCCGCGATTCTCTAAACTTGCAACTATTTTCAACACCTTTTTTTCCTATAAAATCTATATATATACTAGTAGTTTTAATAATAATATGTTTTTTTTCTAATGTTGTAATTCCATAACTAGAATTATCATTTTTATATTTTTCATTTCCAACTCGTAAATGACATTTATCAATTATATATATAATAAAAGCGGTTGTCTTATTCACATCCCATATTCGTTTTCTTAATAATGAATCAATATCACTTCGAATAGTATTAATTTTTTTACCAAATTTGATTAAAGTATCATAATATTTTATATCCGATTGTCCCTTAATAAAATCTGTATTATATTTATATTGTTTTCTTTTTTTATCATCAAATCCAGTACATTGAACTTTATCATCTGGATTATTCGCGATTTTAACATGTTTCCAAGCTGGTGGAATAACTAATTTTTTTATTCGCTCTAATATTTCCGAATCTGTAATTATTTTTTTATTTTTAATATATATAAAAGTATCATCTTTTTTTTTCCTTTCAATATCCATATTATATTATATATTTTTAATTAAGTTTATTTGTAGTTTATTTTTTTAAATTTTCATGAATGGTTTTACCAAGATGTCCTAATACTTCATCTACATTTTCTTCTACTGCTTCTTCTACTGCTTCTTCAACTGCTTCTTCAACTGCTTCTTCAACTGCTTCTTCAACTTCATTTTGTACTTCACTTATTTTGTTATTTAATTTATTTTTTTTTTCAGTTATTGTATTTTCTATAGAACCTTTTAATTCAGATTCATCAAATTTTTTTTTAAATGATAATTGAGCTTTTTTAACAGATTTTTTGGAATGATGTGGTTCATCAATTAAATTAATAACTACATCCTCATCACTTTCACTTTCATAATGTTTTCTATTTCTAGGAGTTTTTCTATGAGATTTAGGAACTGGTGTTCTCGGTGTATTATCACTTTCACTGTCAACATCACTATTATGTGGAGATTGTTCAAATGCTGGATTTGGTTCATGATTTTTATCATCAGAATCTGTAAATTCTGCAATTACTTGTAATTTTTTAATTTTTTCAACTTCATTCCAAAATAATACCCAGTTTTCAAGATGATTTTTAGTACTAAACATATCAGATAATTCGAAATACTTCCACCCAATAGCTTTAAGTTTTTCAGCTGTTACAGCATACATTATATATTTTCTATCTAAAGCAAACATAGATATAAGATTATTTGAAATCATTACACCAAGTGATGTACCAATTGCAGCCCAAAATATTTCATCTTTATATGCTATCACCGTTTCATTATTTTGAATAGTTTGTAGTGTTGGTAAAATCATTGAACCTACAGATATAATTATTCTACATATATTATACTTTTTATTAATATCAGCAGCATAATTTTCATAATATATGACTAATTTAGTATAGCGTTTTTTCAAAATATTCCTTTTATATCTACTTAATTTAATATTATCGATTAATGGATTTACTCTGCGTTCAAATTCATCTAATCCGCAATAACTCCAACGACTTGTTTCCAATGAAGGTTTTTTAGAAGACTCGTTACTTAAACAACCACCCATATAATTATAATTACATAATTAAATATCAAAAATAAACACATTACTTATCAAAAATACAAATTTTATTAGAAAATAAAAATATAATAAAATATAATAAAATATAATAAAATATAATAAAATATAATAAAATATAAAAATGACATGTTTTAAATTGATTTTATTTTAAATAATAATATCATTAGTATTATAATGAAAACCTATTTATTCATTGATTTATCATATTTTATATTTTACTTATACTATGCAAGAAAAAAATATTTTGAATTTCAAAAAAAAGAAACTACAGATTTAATAAATAATACAGAATTTTTAGAAGGTTTTTCAAATTTTGATTTAAAATTAAAACAATTAAAAAAAAATCTAAATTTACCCAAGGATGTAATTATTATATTTGGTAAGGATTGTAGACGAGTAGATATTTGGCGTAATGATTTATATCCTCAATATAAGCAATCTAGAAAAGTAAATAATGAAGTTGGTGACTTCTTTGTTTATATATATAATAATGTAATCGATAAATATACATATATTGAAAATAATAGATGTGAAGCAGATGATGTTATTGGCGTATTAACTAAGAAATTATATGAAGATAATAAAGTCTATATTATTACTGGTGATCATGATTATTTACAACTATTATATAATGATAATGTACAGATTTATACAATGAAAATGCAAAATCTTCGTGATAAGTCATCGGGTGATCGTTATACAGATTTAATGATGAAAATATTATCTGGAGATAATTCAGATAATATTTATGCAATTCATACAAAATTAGGTCCTAAAACTGCTATGAAATATATTGCAAATAATGATGAATTACTTAAAAAATGTGAAGATGCAACAATACAAGAAAATTTAGATAGAAATAAGAAATTAATTGATATGGATAATTTACCAGAAATGTATAGAACACAAATTATAGATAAATTTAATTTATTAAATTTATAATTTAGATTCTATATATCAAATAAAACTATTCATTTTTAAACTTAGATTTATAAACTTAGATTTATAAAAGTGAAATAATTCAT
>Ga0209192_10002959_pt1 | contig 11757 bp, 23 predicted proteins | sample ArcticOcean_MG_C_11_FD_187433 | JGI IMG/M metagenome (GOLD analysis project Ga0209192, IMG submission 187433) | Marine microbial communities from western Arctic Ocean - ArcticOcean_MG_CB2_154 (SPAdes) (version 2) | ecosystem: Environmental > Aquatic > Marine > Oceanic | place: Arctic Ocean... | reverse complement strand
AAAAATTTTTAAAAGGTTTTTTTAAAAAAAAAATTTTTAAAAAAATTTTTTTTTTTGAGTTTCCCCCCCCCCCTCTTTCAAAATTTAACTAATTAGTTAACTAAATTAGTTAAATTAGTTAAATCTTTCCACACAAAAATTTAGTTAATTAGTTAAAAATTAGTTAAAATTTAACTATTTAAAAATAATAATATATTATATAGTATATATGGTAGAATATAAGTGTTTTCGTTGTGGTTATATTACTAAACAAAAAACACATTTAATTAATCATTTAAATCGTAAAAATATATGCAAACCATCACTAGTAGATATTAGTATAGAAGAAATAAAAAATTACTATAAATTTAATACATCCACAATTAGTCCACAAAAATCCACAATTTTACACCCAAATCCACATAATTTAAATAAAATTAGTCCACAAAAATCCACAATCACTCCACAATTTTCCACAATTAGTCCACAAAAATCCACATTATTTAATAAGGAAACTTGTTTATATTGTAATAAGACATTCTCTAGAAGTGATAGTTTAAATAGACATCTTAATACTTGTAAAAAGAAAATGACAGAAGAGTCAAAAATTATAAAAGAAAAAGAAAATGAGATTCATGAATTAAAAGAAATGGTAGAAAAATTATTATTGGAAACCAAAGTAAATAATATTACAAATAATACAAATAATACAAATAATACAAATAATACAAATAATACAAATAATTCAACTAATAATAAGGATAGTTTTAATACCAATAATACAATTATTATAAATAATTATGGTGATGAAGATACTAAATATATTACAAGTGATTATATATTAGGGTTATTAAAAAATAAACCGGCAAAATCAATACCAGAACTGATAAAATATACTCATTTTAATGAAGCTCATCCAGAAAATCAAAATATAAAAATTACAAATAAAAAAGAACCATATGTAAAAGTTCGTAAAAATGACAAATGGGAGTTACAAGATAAAGATGAAACTATATCAGATCTGATAGATCGACAACAAGTACATTTAATGGATACTGTTGTAGAAAAAAAAATAGAAACAGATTGCAATCAATCCGAAAAAAAAAATATAGAACGCTGTAATGAATTATATAATGAAGAAGAGAAAGAATATATGAAACGTTTATATAATGAAAGTGAACTAATACTTATTAATAATTCATAGAATATTTTTGTTTTTTTAGAAAATAAGAACTTCCCATTCATAAGCATTTATTTTTTTCATTATCAACATTCGTTTTTTTGGCCTTGATTCAACTTTCATATTTGGTGGAAGCATAGCTATCATATGAGCGGGCCAACATGGTTTATAATATTGCATTCCTTCATAAAAATATGAATCTTCGGGTTTAAATTCTAATTTTGGATATGCCTTATTTAATTTACCTCCACGATCGGGGAATACACCACTAATTTCATCTGTAATATTTTTTTTTTCATTAAATTTTAAATATTTATAAAGACCTTCTTTAAACTCATCTATTGAATTTAAATTCGGAATATCAAAACTATAATCCACATTTGGAATCATATGACAGTTAGGTTGTAAAATATGAGCGGTAATACTCAGCATACTAATGTGACTGTATAGTAATAAAAATTATAGAAAAACCGATTTAAATACCGAAGAAATATTCATATTCCTCAATGGTTCGTTTTCGCATTATTTTTGCTAAATATTCTAAATTATTTTCAGTAATATTTGAAATAGAATTATATTTTTGTCTATCATTTTTTACATTTGGAGAAAAATTATCAATAAAATTATTCAATGTATTTTGATCTTCATAATGGAAAATATCATACCACCATAATGCTTGATAAAAATCAGTATCGTTTTTTTCTTTTGCTTCCTTCATTTTAATAGCAATATTTTGTCCATTAGATGAAATAATAATACTTTCGAGATAATTACGATGAGTCATTTTGTTTATTAAATAAATAAATACAAAAAAAATCAATTTTAATATTTATTGATACTATAGAATATTTAATAAAAATCATTAAAAGTTTTAAATTGATTTAAATATTTATTAATTATTAATATGGTGATATATAATAATAGATCTATTGAAGATCGTAAATTATTTCGAAAATTATTTGAAAACTCTATAGGAGTTTTAAGACAATCAGAGCAAGAAATAATTTTAGAAAAACTACTACATATTTGTGAACCACATATTTTTGAAGAATTTCCATATAGACTTAAATTTAAAGGATATGGTGGGGTTGAAGAAAAACCATCTATTTATGGTAATAATTATATTATAAATAGATTATATAGGTGTTCTCGAGTAGATAATATAGATGATAATGGATCTTCTTATTTTGAATCATTCCATATAACAATATTAGCAATTATTGATAATATACCAGTACGATCAACATTTTATATAATATGGAAAAATATAGCATATTCTTTAGTGGCATCAGATAATATGAACGACCTCTTATGTATTTCACCGAACCATATTAATGCTAACATATTTAAATATCAATCTATTTAATAAATAATTTTACACCTTTAACATTTAAAACGCCGAACTTATTTATAATTTTTTAAAGTTTTTTTTATCTTCAAAAAATACATCATCTATATTATCATTCATTCTATTTTTAGTATTTATTCACATAATAAAAATAAATATATAACATAAAAAACAATAACATATTTATCGGATGATATATTTTTATCTATAATAAAAAAAATAGAGTATGGTATACAAGATTATACATTAAGACCAATTAATAGAATTTATCGATATTTATGTTTAAAAAATGCTAATTTAACTGGAGCTATATTGGATAAAACTATTTTTAGTAATACTATTACTGAAGATATTATTTTAGATAAAGTTATATTAAATGCATATAATATTCTTATATTTTTTTTATATTTATTACTTGTAATTTTTTGTAAATTTGTAAAATTATATATAGCTATAAAAAAACTTAACAAAAATAATATATTACTTATAATTTCTAATTTTTCTTCATTCAATGCCCTTAAAGTAATAGATAAACTTAATAGTATTCCGCAACCATGATGTAAATAAATTCTCAATTCTCAATTATATACTATTTTTATTTTATTTTATTTTATTTTATTTTATTTTAAACTATCTTCAAAAATAATATTTATTCTATTGAAAGTATTAATAATAGTATTATTTAAATTATTATAATCAAAATAATCATTTTTATTAATAAAAACTATTAATATATTAAATAAATATTTTAATTCATTATAAGTTTTTTTTACCATAGTTCTAATAGTAAATTTATCATCAAGAATATATGTATTAAAATATATATTAATCCTATTTATTTTTAATATTATATCCATTTCTTTATTTAATAAATTTTCACGAGTAATATACATTTTTTTTCTAGTAAATATTTGCGAGTCAATTGGTGGTAATTTTGGTTGAAAAGGTCCGAAGGTACTACTCATTATTGATATTTCTAACTTTATACTATAGTTTTAGTATAAAATAATCAATTTTAAATTCATTATAATAAAATAATTTTTAATTATTTATTAGTAGTATGGAGTCATTACCATTAGAAATACTAGTCAATGAATTTACATATCAAAAACAATGCAGTGATTTTAATATGTAAGGTTCATACTGTATTAAGCATTATCACAAAAATAAAGAATATTTATTAAATTTACGAAAAAAAAATTTATAATAATAACATAAATATTATTTGTACACCTATACATAAAAATATAATTAATTATTTACCATAAATTAAATCAGATACATTATCTGGTATATCTATTTTTATTACTGTTTTATGATAATGATCCTTAAATAAACGCATATAATACCCTCCTTTTTGTGGTTCAATATTTACCGGTGTTTTACTATAATGTTCATAATGATATACTGATTGACTAAATTTTTTTTTAGACATATTCTATTTTACTTATATTTATATTTATATTTTTAAATAGTATAATCTATTTTTTTTTATTTTTTTTTATTAATATCTTCATCAACAACAATTTTTTCACTATTATTCTTATTTTTATCATCTTCAAATAATGATAATCTACCAGTCTTAACTAAATATCCTATGGTACCTAAACTTCCTAATACAGCTAATATACCAGATGTAACAAAAATATGTTTTCGTGTTATATGTGTTTTTAAATAATTCGTATAATATTCCATTATATATACATTATACTAATATTTTTTCTATATAATAAATAATAATAAATAATAATAAATAATAATAATAAATAATAATAATAAATAATAATAATAATAATAAATTAGATTAATCGAGTATCATCACCTAAAGTACAATTTATAAATTTTAATTTATAAGAAGATGAACTGAGATCTTGTGGACTTATTATAGTCCATGCTATATTTTTATCTAATAATCCTAGTTTAACAAATATAAATGTTACTAATGCAGAACACCAATAAGTATTTTCTTTTTGAGTATTTCCAATATTTAATTGTAATACTCCTTTAATCCAATCAACTGGATTAAGATCATATGGTATATTATGAACTGTTGAATGTATTTCTATAATTTTTTTATAAAATTTATCATCACGAATACAACTTAGTTTTCTAACATAAATCCGACCTTTATAATTTTTTATTTTTTCTTCTAAATTTATTATTTGAACTCCTTTTTTTATGCGATGATTTTCTGGATCTGGTGTATGTTCTCTTTCTGATTCTAATAAATAAATACCTTTGAATGTAGCATCACCTAAATTTGGATTTTTAAGAACCACCCCAACATGACTATATATAGAATCCGTACAATATTCTACAATATATGATAATAAATAATCACCATTAAATAAAATAATATCACCCGTTTCTAAATCTTCTAATTTCATTATTTATATTATTTATATTATTTATATTATTTACATTATTTTTAATATTTTAAATAAATATAGTATATATGGATAAATTATTATATAATTATTTTGGTTATAATGAAGATTCATTTAAAAATAAAAATGCAAGATTAATACAAAAAACTTATCGTCATTATCGTATGTATAATATAGAAAAAAAATGTGATATGATGAAATATGGAAAATATTTAGTATATATGAATGATAAAAAATTAGACAATGAAACTAAGGATGAATTAGAATATTGGAAAAATAAGCGTCATTTTATAAAAAATGATAATAAAATAAAAGTTATTTTGAAAGATTATGAAATAATAAATAATAAATAATAAATAATAAATAATAAATAATAAATAATAAATAAAAAAAAAAAAATAAAAAATAATAAATAATAAATAATAAATAATAAATAATAAATAATAAATAATAAATAATTGTATATTTAAAAAAAAATTAATAAAAATAATAGATGTGGTTTTATCTAATACCTATATTTCAAGAATATTTAGTTATTTTAAATATTTATAATGGAGATTTATTAACTTTTATTCATACGGATATAGAATATAGTATAATTGATATGTTAACACTAATTTATTTATGTTATAATTATTATAACAATAATAATATTATCAATAATAACAATCTATTAATTGATATATGCTTTGTATTTTTAGCATTTATTGCACATATACAATGGTATTTACATAATCCTTTTACTAAATGGCCGTATTGGTGGCCACCAGAAAAAAGTGAGAATGATATTCGCCATAGAACAGAATATTATGATACTCATGTAATGTGTTTTGCAATTTATTTATTATTATTTTTTCACAATTATAATATATTATATAGAAATAACTTAATAACTAATAATTAATTTAAGTTAATTTAAGTTAATTTATTTTTAATTAGAATATATTATAATTGTGAAAAAATAATAATAAATTATTAAAAAAAATATAGAAAAAATAGTGTTAAAATAAAGTTTAGTCAATTATAATTTGTTTTAATTTATATATTTCTCTATCATAATCTTCAGGTCGCCCACGAGGATTGCAGATAAAATGTACATTATCTATATATTTTTCCCATTCTGTATGTGTATGTCCAAATATCCAATGTTTTACTTTATTATATTTAGTTAATTCTAACAATTTAGTATTTAATTCTGTTGCTAATTCTATTTTATCTTTATTATCATCAAAAAAATCTTCACTAGGTAATGTATGTGTTACAATAATAATATTTTCTATAGAATCATCATTCATATATTTTTTTATATTATTATTTAAATATTTAAATTCTTCAATAGATTGTTTTATGACATTATTAACAAAAGTATCAGTATCATTTTTTTTTAAATGTGGTATCCATTCATCAAAATAATTATTACATTTTTCAATGCTAGTTTTATCGGAATTATTATAATCCCACCAACCACAACATCCTATAAAAACCGTTTTATTAATAATATATGGATTATTAGATAAATATATAATTTTATCATTATTTATAAGATTATCTATATATTTTTTTTCATATAAATTTGGATATGTGTGAACATGTTCATGATTACCATCTACAAATAATATTTTTTCATAGTATTTTGAAATTTCATTTAAATATTCAATACTAGATAATAAATTATCGGAAATATCTCCAGCTACAATTAAATATTCAGAATTAGATTTTTTAAATTCAAATGGATAATTCTTAATCTGACCACATGGATATTTATTGTTATATTTATTTGACCATTGATCTATATGTAAATCACTACATATATCTATTTTTTTCATTTTATTTTTCTATTATAATTTTAACATATAATATTTTTATAAATTAATTTAAATACTAGTAATTATTTCAAATTCCTCATCTGTAAATCCATAATGACTACCATTTTGTTCATCTATTTTAAGATTTTTATTACATGTGTTATATGTATGTAATAAATGAACTAATACACCTTCCCAATTTATTTCTTTACATTTATTTACAGCATTTTTAATAAAAGCCTCTCCTTCGTTTATTTTGTCATTTTCATCAAATTTATTATTATGCCAAAAAGATTTCTTAAATGTTAAAGATGCTTCAGCAACTTTTTTCTCTAAGGGATATTCTACTGGTGAAACATTAATAATACTACTATATTTGTTTATATGGAAACATCCAATGGTTGAACAAAATACGCAATCTTTACCAGACTTTAACAAATTTCCAACACGATTTAATAATGAATCTGGATAATAGTAATCATCATCATCCATAAAAGCAATAATTTCATGATTTGCTAATCGCACACATTCATTTCGTTTCCATCCAATTGTCTGTTTTTTTTTGTAATGATAATATTTAATATTTTCTCCCTTAGGCAATGCGTCTTCTATTTTATCTGTACCATCATCAACTACAATAAATTCTATTTTATCCTTAGGATATGTTGTATTATTATAATTCATTTCAACTAATTTCATAAATTTTCTACGATTATATGTTGGCATACATACAGAGATATTAGGTAAATCAGCAGTATCCATATAATTATTAATTTCGGGCATTTTAATAGTTTTAAATTTTTTACATACAGATAATACTGATTTATAAAATACATTTACATCTTTAGAATCCATATTTAAATTAATTACTTCCTTTCTTAAAAATGATTCTATTATTTTATCATCTTTATTTTGTACTAAAATATGATCATAATTATCTAGTTGAGGCTTCCATGATTGTATAAAATGTAATTTATCAAAAACAAATATATTATTTTGAGAATAATCAATCAATAAATTATTAATATATCCATAGAAAATATTAATATTTGCCGGTGCACATTTATAATCTAAATAATGTACAATATTTCTATCATAATTTCCACTTTTATAACGCACTGCAAAACCTTCATATAATTTTTCACATCCTTGTAAAAGATTCTTATCATTTTTATCTGTTATAAAATTAATTATCATTTATATATATATTTACTATAGTTGTCTATAAATATATTAACATTTATATTTAGACGGTTCTATCAGTATTAGTTATAAATTCATATATTTTATCCATACAAGTCTTACCTATTGGATAATAACTGCCACTATCATTATTGCAAATATAGTATACAAAAATACCAATAAGAATTAAAATAAATAAAACTATCCCTAAAATTATAAATAATTCCTTGTTTTCATCAAATATATTTTTATTATTATTATGTTTGCTGCCTCCTTTTGTTTTTTTAATCTTCTTATTCATGTCTTATATTATAAATAAGAAAATATTTATTAAATAAAATAACTTGCAGTTAATAAATTAATAAATTAATAAATTAATAAAAAAAATATAAAAAAATATATAATTAAAGAATAAAATCTTATATTAAATATAATGGCTCATCTTAGTTCAAATATGAGAATTGGTGCTATGATTTTTTATTCCATTTTAACATTTTTTGTTGGTCCTTTAGTTACTAGACCATTTATGGATGAACATCCAGATCAATGTATTGCTGGATTTTTATTAGGATTTACAGTTAGTATTTTATTATGGATGAAGTATGGTAGACATTTAGAATAATTATTTAATTATTTAAATAGATTTAGATAAAAACATGTAAAAATATGGCAATATTAAAGTTATTACTATAAATAATACAATAATACCATAAAATGAATTCATACTTAAATTTCTTATATTTTTTTTTACATCATTTTCAATAATGTGTTTTTTTTCTTCAAAATTTTCTTGTAAATTTGAGAAAACTTTTAATATATTTTGAGTAAAAATGATTTTACTGATATCCATATATTAATATGTAATATTTAATTTTAATATAATAAACTAAATTATTATTATTTATTTAGTAAATGATGTGAATTTTTGTGAAAAATAAGTAATAGGATTATAATTTTCTAATATTGAAGAATCATATATATATAAGAAACCTAATCCAAATACTATAATAATAATTACTGCTAAAATTATAAATAATATTGTATTATCAGATTCACCACCAGTTATTTTTGAAATAGTTTTTTTATTATTTTTCTTCATATTATTTTTCTTCATATTATTTTTCTTCATATTATTTTTCTTCATATTATTTTTCTTCATACTAATTATATAATATTATATAATATTTAATTTATATAAAAAAGAATTAATATAGTTAATTAGTAATTTAAAATGGTAAAAATAGAAGAAGATATAAAACTAGATTTTTCAGATGTTTTAATTAAACCTAAACGGAGTACAATTTCAAGTCGATCACAAGTAGAATTATCACGCACATTTAAGACACTCCATTCTAATAAAGAATTGTCGGGCGTTCCTATAATGGTTGCAAATATGGATTCAACTGGTACATTTCAAATGGCTTTAGAATGTCAGAAGCATAAAATAATTACTTGTATACATAAACATTATGAGATTGATGATTGGTTAGATTTTACTAATAATTCAAATAATAAAGTTGATTATAATTATATATGTGTATCTACTGGTATATCTGAAGAAGATTTTAAGAAAACATTAAATATTTTAAATCTATGTCCTTATCTTAAAATGATTTGCATTGATGTAGCTAATGGTTATTCAGAGCGTTTTGTAGAAACTATTGAAAAATTTAGAAGTGCATTTTCTGATAAAATTATTATTGCTGGAAATGTAGTTACTAGTGAAATGACAGAGCAACTTATTTTAGCTGGTGCGGATATAGTTAAAGTTGGTATTGGTCCCGGTTCTGTATGTACTACACGAAAACAAACTGGTGTAGGTTATCCACAATTATCCGCGGTTATGGAGTGTGCTGATGCCGCACATGGATTAGGTGGTTTAATAGTATCTGATGGTGGTTGTACTGTACCAGGTGATTTTTCTAAAGCATTTGGTGGTGGAGCAGATTTTGTGATGAGTGGTGGATTTTTTAGTGGTCATAGTGAATCTGGTGGTGAACTAATAGAAGAAGACGGTAAGAAATATAAGATGTTTTATGGTATGAGTAGTGATACAGCAATGAAAAAATATGTTGGTGGTGTAGCAAATTATCGTTCATCAGAAGGTAAGACTGTAAAAATTCCTTATAAGGGTTCTGTAAAAAATACTATTCTTGATTTATTAGGTGGTATTCGTTCAACATTAACATATGTTGGTGCAAAATATTTAAAAGAATTATCTAAACGATGTACATTTATTAGAGTAAATAATCAATTAAATAATATATATAAATAAAAATAATTAAATAAAAATAATTAAATAAAAATAGTTTAAAAAGATTGTTATAATATCAATATATTATGTATATGATAAATATTAATAAATTAATTATTAGAATAAATTCAGGTAACTCTAGAATGAATCGTAGATATATTTATGATATAGATGGATATAGTCTTATTTTTTGCGAATATAAATAAAAAAACATATAGTAGTATAATATACTATTATTGATAACTGATTAATGATAATAATATCTCATATTATTATCAATGGATTTTTAATGATATATATATATATTATTTAAATGGTCAAAAGATAAAATGAGTGCTTGGTTATATATTCATTTATTTGTATATGTACCATTATTTGTATATGTACCATTATTTATGTATATTGGTTATCATTTAATAAAATTAAAAAATTATTTAAAAAAAAAATTAATTTATTTTAACATAAAATATATAGATAAGATTAACATTTTTTTGGTTTAGAATATCCTATAATACCACAAGCAATTCTTTTGCCGGCATGCCCTGTTGTAAGACTATCACTATGACCCCCTAAACCTAAATCATCTTCATCTTCGTGAACTACTATGCTACGACCAATAACACTGTATTTACCTCGTAGTTTTATTAGTTTATCAGATATTTTCATTTTAACAATACCATCTTTATTAGCTTTAACATTTCCTAAATCTCCAACATGTCTTTCTTTACTATTTGGACCACCATGTTTTTTATTATATGGATTATAATGAGCACAAGTACTAGAACAACCTTCTCTTAAATCACCATATTCGTGAATATGAAATCCATGTAATCCTGGTGTTAAACCTTTTAAATTAATATGAATATCTGTTTTTTTTTCTTTTAAATTTTCTGTAAATAAGATAGTACCCGTTATATTATTTTGATTTATAACACATACAACTTCAATATTTTTATTCATATATTATATTATATTTTTAAAAATAAAAAAAAAACTAAATAAAATATTACAATATTCATTAAAACAAAGTTATTAAGAATTGAGATACTAATACAGATAATAAAACAATAATTGCTACAATTATACTACTAGTAATAGGAACTTGGGCGTGGTGAACAAACATATGCATTAATTGTTCTTTGAATGAAAGTGCTACGGCACCCTTAGGTGGTTTTATTTCTTGAGGAGTGGCAAATGGTAATAATACTTGGGGCAAAACTAAATTAATTATAACTCCAACAGCAATAGAACATAATAATAATTTATTATTAAACATTATAATATATATATATATATATTATTTTAATTTTATAATTTTAAAATTGATTTAATATATAAACATTAAATAATGCTTACTAGATTAAAAAATCTATTTAAAAAAACAGATAATAAAATTATTTTAGGAAGATGGGGAAATATTGGTAATGATATAAAAAATATATATGCAAATCATGATCATTGTGGTGATGTTATTTGTAAAAATCCTATAGAAGTAACTGCACTTATCAATAAAGAAATAAAAAAAAAAATAAATAAAAATAAATAAAAATAAATAAAAATAAATAAAAATAAATAAAAATAAATAAAAATAAATAAAAATAAATAAAATAAAAAAAAAAAAA
>Ga0209192_10002958_pt1 | contig 11761 bp, 10 predicted proteins | sample ArcticOcean_MG_C_11_FD_187433 | JGI IMG/M metagenome (GOLD analysis project Ga0209192, IMG submission 187433) | Marine microbial communities from western Arctic Ocean - ArcticOcean_MG_CB2_154 (SPAdes) (version 2) | ecosystem: Environmental > Aquatic > Marine > Oceanic | place: Arctic Ocean... | reverse complement strand
AATAAAATTAATATCTACAATGATTTTAATTCATTTAATAAAATTTTTAAAAAAAAAAAAATTGATTATACCATGAGTGCTATTTCAAGCTTTTTCGGATTAAAACCAACAATAGAGATAATAAAATTTACAAGAACTATTGCTATTGCTAATAAAGAGTCAATTATTTGTGGATGGTGTTTAATTAAAAAAGAAATAAGAAAATATAATGTTAAATTTATTCCTGTAGATTCTGAGCACTTTTCTATTTGGAGTTTAGCTGGTGATACTAAAAGTAATAATATAGAAAAAATCTATCTGACAGCATCTGGAGGACCTTTTAGAGATTATCCATTAAAAGAATTTAAAAATATAACTTTAAAGAAGGCCTTGAAACATCCTAATTGGTCAATGGGTAAAAAAATATCAGTTGATTCAGCCACAATGATGAATAAAGTTTTTGAAGTAATTGAGGCTAAAAAAATTTTTAATCTTAAATATAATCAACTTGAAATATTGTTGCATCCTGATTCTTACTTGCATGCAATAGTTAAATTTAGAAATGGTTTAACGAAAATTCTCGCTCATGATACGAGTATGACTATTCCAATTTTTAATTCAATTTATCTAAAGAATGAGAAGAATATTCGTTCACAACCACTTAATATTAAAATGTTAAATGATTTAAAACTGAAATTTCTTAACCCAAAGATATTTCCTTCAATTAGATTATTAAATTTATTAAAAAATAAAGATTCTTTATTTGAAACAGTAATTGTGTCTGCAAATGACACTTTAGTTAATTTGTTTCTAAAAAAACACATCAAATTTACAGATATTTCAAAAATTTTATTAAAAATTGTAAAGCATCACGATCTAGATAAATACCATGATATTAAGGTTATAAACGTTGCACAAATAGTCAAATTAAACAAATATGTAAGTTTAAAAGTAAAAGCTTTTTGTGTATAAAACCGTATGTTTAAAAAGTTTTTATTAACAATTTTTATTTTTACTATTTCATTGACCACAAGTTTGGCTGAGATAGTTAATAAAATTGAAGTTTATGGAAATAAAAGGCTTACCAAAGAAGCCATTATTTTATTTAGCAAAATACAACTCAATAAAGATTATGACTCAGTAACATTAAACTCAAATCTTAAAGAATTATATCAAACCAATTTTTTTAAATCAGTAAAATTAGATTTAGAAAATAATATTTTATATATAGTGGTTGTTGAAAATCCGATAATCGAAAATCTTAGAATTGAAGGCATTAAAAAAAAACAATTTACAGAAAAATTATATGATTTTATGGTTTTAAAAAGTAGAAGCTCATATCAAGAGAGGCTTTTTCAAAAAGACTTAAATTTAATAAAAAATATAATTAAAAAAAATGGTTATTATTTTTCTAAAATTGATACCTCATTAATTCCTAATGTTGAACAAAACTCAATACAAATAATATATAATATAGACTTAGGAGAAAAAGCTAAGATTAGAAACATTTCTTTTGTTGGTGATAAAAAAATTAAAGAAAAAAAGCTTAAAAATATAATTGTTTCTGAGGAATCTAAGTTTTGGAAGTTGCTCTCAAATAAAAAATACCTAGACGAAAGCAGAATTAATCTTGATGAAAGACTATTACTTAATTATTATAAGAATGAAGGTTATTATTTAGCTAAAATTGAAAATTCTTTTGTAGAATCTTTAGATGATAATTCATTTAACTTAATATTTAATATTAATGCTGGAAAAAAATATAGTTTTAATAGTCTTAAGTTAAAACTCCCCATTGATTTTGAGGAAAAACATTTTACTTCTATAAATAAAGTTTTATCTAAACAAGTAGGTAGGTTTTACTCATTAGAAATTATTGAAAAAATACTTGGTGAAATTGATAAAATTGCACTTTCAAAAAAATATGAATTTATTAGCGCTTCTTTAACAGAGAGTATTAATGATGAAGACCAATTAGATTTTATTTTTACGCTTGATGAAACTGAAAAGTTTTATGTAGAAAAAATTAATATAAGTGGAAATCATATTACCTTAGAAGAAACAATAAGACATTCTTTTATCGTTGACGAGGGTGACCCGTATAATGAGCTTTTGTTTAATAAATCTATAAATAAAATAAAAAGTAGGAATATTTTTTCAAAAGTTGAAAATGAGATATTAAGTGGCTCAAATGAAAGCTTAAAGGTTATCAACATTAATGTGGAGGAAAAGCCAACTGGTGAAATTTCTTTGGGTGCTGGATTAGGTACAGATGGTGGAAGTATTGGTGGTGGAATTAAAGAAAATAATTTTTTGGGAAAGGGTATTAGTTTGGATACCAGTCTATCTGTAAGTGAAGATACTATTAAGGGAAAATTTTCATACATGAGACCAAATTTTAATAATAGCGATAATGATTTAACTACTTCTTTTGAAAATACCACAACTGATAGATTAGTTGATAACGGTTATAAGACTAATAATATAGGTTTTTCACTAGGCACAAGTTATGAGCAATATGAGGATCTATTTTTTTCACCATTAATAAAAGCTAACTTTGAGTCACTTGAAACAACTAGCCTAGCTTCTTCTGCCATCAAAAAACAGGAAGGAGACTATTTTGATGCAAACTTTGCTTACTCATTAACATTCGATGATAGAGATAGAGTCTATCAACCTAGGGAGGGTTATAGAGTTTCTTTATTTCAAGATATCCCTATAATTTCTGATAATTATGAGGTAATTAATGGTTTTGATGTAACTCAATATACACCTCTATTTGATGATATGGTGGGAAGACTTAATTTTTATGGACAAGCCGTTAATACACTTAAAGGTGATGATGCGAGGCTCTCAAAAAGATTATACACATCAGGGTCTAAACTAAGAGGATTTGAAAAAGGTAAAATTGGCCCTATAGATAATGGTGATTATGTTGGTGGGAACTATGTCTCTGGTCTAAATTTTTCTTCAACCTTACCACAAATTTTACCATCTCTAGAAAAAATTGATTTCAATTTATTTTTTGATGCAGCAAATGTTTGGGGTGTGGATTATAGTGACACCATAGATGATTCCAATAAAATAAGATCATCTTTTGGTTTAGCTATGGATGTTTTGACACCAATTGGACCTATGAACTTTTCTTTAGCACAACCTGTAACTAAAAAAAGTTCTGATAAAACTGAGTCTTTTAGATTTAATATTGGAACAACATTTTAATGAAATTTAGTTTATCATTTAATTTTATACTGTTTTTTCTTCTATTTAACACCTATTCTTATGGAGCAACCTCTACAGTTTTTGTTGACTTAGATAGTATCATAAATAAATCAATAGCTGGTACTTCAATAACCAATCAACTAAACAAAATTAAAAAAAAAGAGATAGAAAAATTTAAAAAATCTGAAAATGAATTTAAAATTAAAGAAGAAAAAATAATATCTCAAAAAAATGTTTTATCGAATGAAGAGTTTAAAAAAAAAATTTTAGTTTTAAGAAATGAAATAAAAAATTATAATGATTTAAGGAATAAAATAGTAAAGGATTCAAATCAAAAATTATTCAATGCTAGAGCTGTTTTATTAAATAAGCTGACGCCAATATTAGCCAACTATTCTACTGATAAAAATATAGACATAATATTACCTAAGAAAAATATTCTCATTGGAAGAACTGAACTTGATATAACCAATGAAATACTTGAGATTTTTAACAAAAAAATAAAAACAATTAAGATTGACTAGAATTAATTATATAAAATATTTATGAAAAACTCTCTTAACAAAGATGATATAATCAAATTATTACCACATAGAGAGCCCATGTTATTAATTAGTGAGCTAAAAAATATTAAGAAATTATTTTCTGCAACAGGTGTCGTTAATGTCACAAAAGAAAGTTTTTTTGTTAAGGGTCATTTTCCAGGAAACCCTGTAATGCCAGGTGTACTAATTGTTGAGGCATTTGGACAAACCGCCGCCGCATTGACAGCACATGGCATTGATAAGAAAACATATGATAATAAGCTTGTATTTCTTATGGGTGTTGAGAAAGCAAGATTTAGAAGCCCCGTTATTCCTGATTGTAAATTAGAACTTAATATTGAAGCAATAAGATCTCATGGTAAGGTGTGGAAGTATAAGGGTGAAGCCTTTGTAGAAGGTAAAAAAATGGCCGACGCAATATGGTCAGCCACTATTGTTGATAGAAAATAATTAGTAATAATTTTTGATAAGTAAATATTTATAATTTTGATATTAAACTTGTCAATGATTAATCCATTTTTTGAAAATAAAGGCCCTTTTAAAATTGATGTAATTTTAAAACTTGCAAACATCAATAACAAATTTAATTATGCAGAAACAAAAGTTTTTGATATTAAAGATCTTATTACCGCATCAAATAAAGATATTACTTTTTTTCATTCAAAAAAATATGAAACTGCAGCTTCAAACACCAAAGCTGCTTATTGTATAACAACAAAGCAATTATCAAAAATATTACCAAATAGCTGCAAAGTTATTGAGGTTGACAATGTCCTATTATCTACTGCAATGATTACTAAAATTCTTTATCCTGATTCTGTTACAGATGATTTTGACCCCAAGGTTAAAAATATTGAAAAAACTCTTTTTAACAAAACTGTGAAGCATGGTCTAAATGTTTTACTTGGAGAAAACGTTAAAATTGGTAGTAACTGTTTAATAGGTCATAATTCAATAATTGAAAGTGATGTTATTATTGGTGATAATTGCTCAATAGGATCTAATGTTATCATTAGAAATACTTTAATTAAAAATAATGTTTCTGTTTTAGATGGATGTGTAGTTGGAAAAAAAGGTTTTGGATTTTTCCCTTACAATAACGAAAATATTAGATATCCCCATGTAGGGATTGTAATAATTGAGGATAATTGTGAAATAGGGTGTGGCTCTACAATTGATAGAGGTTCTTTATCTAATACCATTATTGGAAAAAATACTTTTTTAGACAACCAAGTTCATATAGCTCATAATAATAAAATTGGTGAAAATTGTATCATTGCTGGTCAGGTTGGATTTGCTGGAAGTTCCACATTAGGTAATAATGTAATGATTGGTGGACAAGCAGGAATATCAGGACACTTAAAAGTTGGTAACAATGTGCAAATAGGTGGAGGGTCTGGTATTATTAAAAATATTCCAGATAATTCTAAAGTAATGGGTTATCCTGCTAAAAGTTTAAAAAATTTTATTAAAGATAATAAATGATACATAAAACAGCAATAATAGATCCAAAAGCTAGAATTTCTTCAAATGTAGTTATAGGAGCCTATTCTGTAATAGGTCCAAATGTAGTGATTGATGAAAATACAATTATTCATTCTCATGTAAGTATCTCAGGACATACTAAAATCGGTAAGAGAAACAAGATTTATCCTTTTGCATCTATAGGCAATGACCCTCAAGACTTAAAGTATAAAGGTGAGGAGACCAAATTAATTATTGGTGATCAAAACTCTATTAGGGAATATGTATCTATAAATCCTGGTACAGTAGGTGGCGAGAGTGAAACTAAAATAGGAAATAATTGCCTTTTAATGGTATCCAGCCATGTAGCGCACGATTGTATAGTTGAAGACAACGTAGTTATTGCAAATAATGTTGCTATTGCAGGTCACGCAAAAATTGGTGAAAATGTCATTATAGGTGGAAATTCTGCTGTGCAACAATTTACTAGAATTGGAAAAGGGGCAATGATTGGTGGAATGACAGGAGTTTTGCACGATGTGATTCCTTATGCCCTCTCTACTGGTAACAGAAATTCTTTACAGGGATTAAACTTAATAGGACTAAGAAGGGCTAAGTTTGACAATAAGGTAATTTTAGGGCTGGGTGAAGATTATAAAGAGATTTTTGCTACCACAAATTTAACAAAAAATTTAAGTAAATTGAATGGTACTTTTCATGATAATCCACTAGTTAAAGATGTAATTAAATTTATTACAAAAGATAAAAAAAGATCTATTTGTACACCATTTTCATAAGATGATAGGCTTAATTTTTGGTGATACAGACTTTCCAAAAGAAATTCTAAAAAAAATTAAAAAAGAAAATTTAAAGTACTTGATAATAGATTTATCAAAATCAAAAAAATTTAAAAAAGATAAAAGATCTTATTCAGTTTCTATTGGACAATTTGGAAAAATAATTAAAATTTTAAAAAAGAATAATTGTAAAAAAGTACTATTTGCTGGAAAAGTTAAAAAACCTAATTTTTCCAAGTTAAAACTAGATATTAAAGGAATTTATTATATTCCAAGAATAATAAAAGCATTAAAACTTGGAGACGCAGCTATACTTAAAGAAATTATAAAAATTCTATCTCAAAATAAAATTAAGACAGAAAATTCGTTAAAATTTAATTCAGAACTTGCCCTTAAGAAAGGAAACTATTCAAAAGTAAAACCAAACAAACAAGATAAGTTGGACATTCAAAAGGCTATAAAAGTTTTAAATAATCTTGATCAATATAACTTTAGTCAGGGTGCTGTAGTGAGAAATAAAAAAATTGTTTCAATAGAGGGAAAAGACGGAACTGAAAAAATGCTTAAAAATTGCAAAAGTAAAAAATTCAGAAATCATGGGGTACTTGTTAAATTTCCTAAAAAAAAGCAGGATCTTAGAATTGATTTACCAACTATTGGATTAAGAACTTTAAAAAAAAGCAAAATAGCTGGACTAAAAGGTATTGTTTTAAAAAGTAAACAGAATATTGTTTTAGATATTAACAAGTGTACTAAGTTTGCAAATGAAAACAAAATGTTTATTAGCGTAAAATGAAAAAAATATTCATTATAACTGGTGAACCTTCTGGAGATAAGCTTGCATCAAAAGTAATTTCTAAACTTAAAAATAATAATCTAGTTATTGAATATTCATGCGTTGGAGGAGTTCATTTAAGTAAACTAGGTATAAAATCAATTTTTAATCTTAAAGAAATAACCTATGTAGGTTTTACGGATGTTTTGTTAAATATTTTTAAGATAAAAAATAAAATAAATTTTACCGTTGATGAAATAATAAAATTTAATCCAGATATCCTGTTTAGTGTTGATAGTCCTGACTTTACATTAAGAGTTGCCGAAAAAGTAAAAAAGTTGAATAAAAAAATCAAAACTATTCATTATGTTGCTCCACAAGTTTGGGTTTGGCGAGAAGGTAGGGTTAAAAAGTTTAAAAAATTTTTAGATCATGTTTTACTCTTATTTTATTTTGAAAAAAAATATTTCGATAAAGAGGGGATACCAAATACATTTGTTGGCCATCCTTTATTAGAACAAGAAACAAAAACTAAAATAGACTTAACAAATATCATACCAAGTAATAAAGAAATTATTTCACTTTTTTCAGGTAGTAGATCATCTGAAATAAAATTACTTTTGCCTATTTTAGTTAACTTTATTAATTTGATGAATCAAAAATTTGATAATTATCTCTTTATTTTTCATGCTACGGACGAAAATAAAGATTTAATTACTGAGAAACTTAAAACTTCAAATTTACAAAATACAGAGGTTATTTCTGATGAAAATATAAAAAATCAAGTACTAGATAAATCTATTTTTGCTGTTTCAAAATCTGGAACTGTTTCACTCGAAATTTGCAAGGCTAAAGTCCCATCTATAATAATTTATAAAATGAATTTTTTGAATTATGTAATAGTTAAATTGTTAATAAAAATTAAGTTTGCAAATATTATTAATATAATTAATAATAAAGAAATAATTCCTGAATTGATTCAAAAAGAATGTAATGCAAAAGAAATTTACAATTCAGTTGTTTATTTTCTAAAAAACCCTGAAATAATGAAACAACAAGTTAATAATTATGAAAAAACTTTAAATAAAATTAGATCAAAATCTTCATCCTCTGACGAAGCTTCTTTGATATTAACTAAGTTTCTTATTTGTTAATCTCCTTACTACTTCCTCTTTATCTAGAGATATAATTATATCATAGACACCCGGTCCAAATTTTGAGCCCGTTAAAGCTATTCTGAGTGGTTGTCCGACGCCTTTAAAATTTGTATCATTTGATTTAATAAGCTTATTTATGATAGGTTCTAACGTTTCTTTGCTTAGTTTGTCTATTTTACTAAATTGATTGTTAAAATCTGAAATAACTTTTTTTGCCTTAGTGTCAATTAATTTTAAATCCTCATGATTAAACGATACCTGATCAACAATGATGTATTTTCCATTGTTAAATATATCTTGTAAAGTTTTTGCTTTATTTTTTAAAAAAGTTAGTGATTTTTTAATTTTATCTTTTTTATCTGACTTAATTTCACCTTTATATAAGTTACAATATTTGACAAATTGATCAAATAAATCCTTTTCATCTATATTTTTTATATAGTATTCATTCATTGATAAAATCCTACTCATATCCAGTTTTGATGGAGATTTACCAATTCCTTCTAAATTAAAGTACCGAATGCTTTCCTTTAATGTAAATATCTCTTTATCTTGATAAGACCAGCCTAACCTTAATAAGTAATTTCTTAAAGCATCAGGCATTATTCCTATCTTAGAATAATCATCCAATGTAGATGCATTGTCTCTCTTAGATAGTTTTTTACCTTCAATAGTATGTATCAATGGGATGTGAGCAAAAAAAGGAACTTGCCATTTCATAGCCAAATATATTTGAATCTGTTTGAATGTATTAATTTTATGATCGTCACCTCTAATTATATGAGTCATGTTCATTTGATGATCATCTACAGTTGCTGAAAGATTGTATGTTGGTGTTCCATCATTTCTTAAAATAATGAAATCTTCAATAGTAATATTTTCAATTTCAACATCTCCTTGCACTAAATCTTTTAGTACTGAAGTTCCTTCAATTTTGCTTTTAAATCTAATTACTGGTTTGATATCTTTAGGAGCATCAGATTCTGGTAGATCTCTCCATTTTCTATTATAAACATATGGAAGTTTTTTTTGTCTTGCCCTTTTTTTTTGCTCTTCTATTTCCTCACTTGAACAATAACATTTATAAGCATGTCCATTTTTAAGTAATTCATTTGCTACATTTATATGATCATCAATTTTGGTTGATTGAATGTATTCATCACCATCATGTTCAATACCAATCCACTTTAAAGACCTAATAATTTGGATTTTATGCTCATCTTTAGATCTTTCTTTATCGGTATCTTCAATTCTAAGATGAAAAGTTCCTTTTTGATTTTTTGAATATAGCCAATTGAATAAAGCAGTTCTTACACCACCAATATGTAAAGCTCCTGTAGGTGAGGGAGCAAATCTTGTTGCTACTTTTGACATCAATGATTTTTAGACTATTTTCTTAGAAGTTTCTATATAAAGATACAAGAACACCTTGAACTTTTACCCTATCTGGACCAAATATTTTGGTTTCATAGTTTCTATTGGCACTTTCTAGCGCTACAGTTTTTCCTTTTCTTCTAATCCTTTTCAACATTGCTTCATGCTCATCTATTAAAGCTACAACAATTTTACCATTATCTGCAGTGTCAGATCTTCTTATGATAACTGTATCACCTTCATTAATACCAGCTTCAATCATTGAGTCACCTTGAACTTTTAAACCAAAATATTGACCATTTTTTTCAAGATTGCTTGGAAGAGGTATTCGGGAAACTTCATTTTGTATAGCCTCTACAGGTGTTCCTGCAGCTATACTACCTAGCACAGGTATTTCCATTTCATTTAAGTTAGCATTTTCTGAATGAAGACCACCTTTAATAACGCTAGGTGAAAAGCTATTATAAATATCATTAGCAGAAGCTGTTTCAGGAAGTTTTATAACCTCTAAAGCTCTTGCTTTATGAGCCAATCTTCTAATAAAACCTCTTTCTTCTAAGGCACTTATTAATCTGTGTATTCCAGATTTAGACTTTAAATTTAATGACTCTTTCATTTCTTCATATGAAGGAGATACGCCAGAGGCTCTCAACTTCTTGTTGATGAATAAAAGCAGGTTTTTTTGTTTTTTAGTTAGCATAAGAACAAATAAAGTACAAAGTATGTTCTATAAGTGTTCTTCTAATTCAGCAATAGTTAAAAACTGTTTAAAATAGGGGTTTATTTGACTAGAGAACTGAAAAAATTGAATTTTTATTTAAATTTTTTAAAAGTGATTCACCAATTAAAAAAGTTTTAATTTCTGTTTTGTTCGCTAAAGAAAGAAGTTCTTCCTTTGTTTTAATACCACTTTCAGAAATTAAAGGAGAGGAGTGATTACTTAAAACGTTATAGATATCATAAGTTGTATTAAGGTCTGTTTTTAAAGTTTTAAGATTTCTATTATTTATTCCAATTAATGCTTCTTTAAAGTTAAGAGCTTTCTCGGCTTCCTCAATTGTATGCACCTCAACAATTATTGACATATTAAGTCTCATAGCTTCTTCATATAATTCATTAGCAAGATCATCAGAGACACCAGCCAATATAATTAATATTGCATCTGCACCATAACTTTTTGCAAGAGGTACTTGAAACTTATCAATAAAAAAATCTTTACATAGAACAGGTAAGTTTATTTTTTCTTTTACTTTACTGATGTCACTTAGGTTGCCCAAAAAGAAATCTTCTTCAGTAAGAATTGATAAACATGTTGCTTTATTGTTATCATAGATTTTTGCTATTTCTATAGGGTTATAATCATCAATTATAATACCAGCAGACGGGCTTGCTTTTTTAATTTCTGCAATTAAAGAAATTTTATTATTATCGATGTTGTTTTGAATTTTATTTTTAAAGTTAATAAATGTTTTATTTTGATCTATTTGTTCATTTAAAGCATTTATGGAAATTGATTTTTTTAATAAATCAATTTTTTCAATTTTTTGTTTAATAATTTCATCTAGTACGTCTTTAGACATTTTGAATTTCCTTTAAGTCATTGTATGTTTTTCCTGATAAAATATGTGTTCTAGCTTCATTATAAGCATCAATAAAGATTGTATGTTTTTCTGAAACAATAAGGCCTGCTGCAGCATTTAAACAAACAGCTTTTGAAAAATCGTTATCCTCGCCTTTAAATATATCCAGCATTTTATTTGCATTAAATTTCGCATCGTCGCCAAGTAAATCTTCAAATTTATTTGCATCTATATTTAGTTTTATAGGATCAATTAAAATTTCAGAAATTTCACCATTTTTTAATTGAACAACATTAGTTTTTGAATATGGTGATATTTCATCCAATCCATCTTCACTATTTACAATCCAGGCAAATTTAATATTCAAATTACTTAAGGCATTAGCAAAAATTTTTAATAGCTTTTTATCAAAAACACCAACTACTTGTCTGTCAACTAGGGCAGGGCTACTTAAGGGGCCAATCATATTAAAAATTGTTCTTTTACCTATTTTTTTTCTTGTTGGACCAACAAATCTCATTGCACTGTGATAGTTAGGTGCAAACATAAAACCAAAGTGATTTTTTTTAATTTGCTCTTCAATATCCTTTGGCTCTAAATCTATTTTTATGTTCAAAGCTTCTAAAACATCTCCCGAACCACATTTGGAGGAAACAGCTTTATTGCCATGTTTTGCAACCTTAATACCCATACTAGATAGAAGTAAAGCTGAAGCTGTGGAGATATTAAGTGTGTTCATACCGTCTCCGCCCGTTCCGCATGTATCAATACAATCTTTAACGTTAACTCTTTTAGATTTATTTCTTAAAACATAAACCCCTCCAGCAATTTCATCTGAGATCTCACCTTTAGATGAAAGTAGAGTTAA
>Ga0209192_10002950_pt1 | contig 11787 bp, 8 predicted proteins | sample ArcticOcean_MG_C_11_FD_187433 | JGI IMG/M metagenome (GOLD analysis project Ga0209192, IMG submission 187433) | Marine microbial communities from western Arctic Ocean - ArcticOcean_MG_CB2_154 (SPAdes) (version 2) | ecosystem: Environmental > Aquatic > Marine > Oceanic | place: Arctic Ocean... | reverse complement strand
TACCACCATGGAGGAGCCCCATATTCGAAAGCATTCATTAAGAAACCAAACTGATCTTTTGCTTGTTCTTCGCTAAAGCCTAAGTGTTTAAACATTAGTTTTTGCAAATCTTTATCGTGAATACGGATAGATCCGCCACCTATTTCGCTACCATTCATTACTAAATCGTATGCGTTTGCTCTTACTGCAGCTGGGTCGGTATCGAGTTTGGCGATATCGTTTGGCTTTGGTGAAGTAAAAGGGTGGTGCATAGCGTGGTATCTTTGTGTTTCTTCGTCCCATTCTAATAATGGGAAATCTACTACCCATAGAGGAGCAAAAACCTTAGGGTCTCTTAAGCCTAATTGTTGGCCTATTTCTAATCTAAGTTCGTTCATTTGCTTTCTTACTTTATCGGTATCTCCCGAAAGTAAGAACATTAAATCGCCTTTTTGGGCACCCATTTTATGGGCCCATTTTGCTAAATCTTCTTGGCTAAAGAATTTATCTACCGACGATTTAAAAGTACCATCTTGGTTGTATTTGCAATAGATAAGTCCTTTTGCTCCAATTTGAGGGCGCTTTACAAAGTCGGTTAGTTTATCGATTTGTTTTCTGGTCCAGTCTCCACATCCTTTCGCACAAATACCCACTACTAATTCGGCACTATCGAAAACTACAAAATCGTTTTGCTGACATACTTCATTTAGTTCGCTAAATTGCATTTCGAAACGAATGTCTGGCTTATCTGATCCGTATAATCGCATAGCATCGTCATAGCTCATGCGAGGGAATTGTTGTAGCTCTACTCCTTTAATTTCTTTAAGTAAGTGTCGGGTTAAACCTTCGAACATATTTAAAATATCTTCTTGTTCGATAAAAGACATTTCGCAGTCAATTTGAGTAAACTCAGGCTGGCGGTCTGCTCTTAAATCTTCATCTCTAAAACACTTTACTATTTGGTAATACTTATCGATACCACCCACCATTAGCAATTGCTTAAAGGTTTGTGGCGATTGAGGAAGGGCATAAAACTGTCCTTCATTCATTCGGGAAGGCACTACAAAATCTCTAGCTCCTTCGGGAGTAGATTTTATTAGATAAGGTGTTTCTACTTCTATAAAACTCTGAGCGTCTAAATACTTTCTTGTTTCGGTAGACAGTCGGTGTCTTAAGATTAAATTTTCTCTAACCGGATTACGACGGATATCTAAGTACCTGTATTGCATTCTTAAATCGTCGCCGCCATCGGTTTCGTTTTCAATAGTAAAAGGAGGTGTTTTAGAAGCGTTTAGCACTTTTAATTTGCTCACTTCTATTTCGATATCTCCGGTTGCTATTTTTGCATTTTTGCTCGATCGCTCGATTACTTTTCCTTCAATCTGAATAACAAATTCACGGCCTAATTTACGGGCAGCCATGCATAATTCGGAATTGCTTTCTAGGTTAAAAGCCAGTTGAGTTATTCCGTATCTGTCTCTTAAATCGACAAATGTCATCCCTCCAAGATCTCGAGCTTTCTGTACCCAACCACTTAAAACAACTTCTTCTCCAATATTTTTTGAGCTCAAGGCTCCACAATGATGCGATCGTAACATTTTGATAAATTTATTTGACAACGAAATTACGATTTATTTGGCTTTATTATACCATCAAAAAGAGCATAAAAAAAGCTGGAAAGATATCCTTTCCAGCTTTTAATTATTGTGTGTGTTTCTTAGTTTACAAGTATAACATCTACTCTTCTGTTTAGCTGTTTGTTTAGTTGGCTATCATTGGGAGCAAGTGGACTTGCTTCTCCTTTATAAAAAGTAGAAATTCGGCTACCATCGATACCTAAAGAGACTAAGTATTTCTTAATATTCTCTGCCCTTTTTTGGGATAGCATTTCATTAAGAATAGTGCTGGCATCGGAATCGGCATAGCCAGTAACATTGGCTTTGTAAGCGCTGTTGGCTTTCATAATATCGGCAATATCAACAACTCTTTCTAAGGAGTTGATGCTAACCAGATGCTCGCTTGTTTCGAAGAAGAAGTGGTGCTTTGTTTTAGTTTCATTGCTTTCTATAATCAGGTCTTCTTTGTTTATCTGGTGGCTATGGCTTGCAATTTGATCTTCTATTTCTTGCAAACGTGGCTCTACATTAGCATCGTGGTTTGCTTTTACCCTTCTCTTAATTTCTTTTTTGTTGTCGAGAATTTCGTCTTTCTTATTTTTAGAAGGAGCTACCAGATCGTATTTTAATCCTATTGAAGTAACCAAGTATTTGGAGTTGCCTAGGCCATCGTCCCAGGCATCAAAGTTGTCATTATCGACTCTGTTGAAACTAGCGTCGAACAAAACCGACCATTGTCTTTTAAATCGGTATTCTACTCCAAGAGCAAGGCTAGATTTTAGGGCTTCCCCTTCTGCTTCGCTTATTATCTTATCGTTACTCAAAAAGTTTCTTTGAGATTGGTAGCGAATAACACCAGTAGAAACTCTACCATACAATTCTAATTTTTTATATGTTAGAAAGTTTAATTTGGCATTGAAGTTTAGCTCTTCGAAATCTCCTTGGTAATATTGCAAATCGTTTTCTCCATAAATTTTCCCGTGGCCAATGTCTAATCCAAAACTGAGCTTTGGATTTATATTGTAATAGAGACTAAGTGTAGAGTTTAAGGTAATTTCGTTTTCGTAGTTGCTGCTTAAATCGGGAGAGTTAGCATCTTTGTTTTGGGCATAATGGTCATAGACAGCTCCTGTTCTAAATTGGACATTAAACCGTTCTTTTTCTAGCCATTCTACTTTTTGTGAAAATCCTATAAATGGAATTATAAGACATAGTGTGAGTACGAGTTTTTTCATTTTAATATAGTTTTAAGTTTTGTAAAAGTACATAATTTATTATTAGCTTATCTTGGCAAAAATTTTACAATAGAATGGTAACAGAACGCTCCCACGATTTTTATATGAAAGAGGCTTTGAAAGAGGCTCAAAAAGCTTTGGAAATGGACGAGGTTCCGGTAGGTGCAATTGTAGTTTGCGACGACCAGATTATTGCTAGAGCCCATAATTTTACTGAAAAATTAAACGACGTTACTGCTCATGCCGAAATGCTGGCTTTTACTTCAGCATCCGATTATTTGGGAGGTAAGTTTTTAAACGAATGCACTCTTTACGTTACTTTAGAGCCTTGTTTAATGTGTGCTGGAGCCAGTTATTGGACTCGAATAGGCACCCTTGTTTTTGGTGCTAGCGATCCTAAAAGAGGCTTTAGAAGCAAAGCATCGAATGCTTTACACCCTAAAAGTAAGTGTGTAGACGGAATCTTAGATGAGGAGTGCGCTCAAATCTTAAAAGATTTCTTTGGAAGCAAGCGAGAACTTAAGTAAATTTGTACTAAATATAAAAGATATGTATCCAGAAGAAATATGTACCCCAATGCGTTTGGACCTTACTCAAGAAGGCTTTACGGAAATGCGAACAGAACAAGAAGTAGACGATATATTAGGTGCTAAATCAGGATCTGTTTTAGTGATGATAAACTCGGTTTGCGGATGTGCGGCAGGTAATGCTCGCCCTTCTGTAAAAATGGCTGCTAAACATACTAAAGTGCCTACTAAGCTAACTACTGTTTTTGCTGGTCAGGATAAAGAAGCGGTAGCTAAAGTAAGAGATTATTGTTTGCCTTACCCTCCATCTTCTCCATCGATTGCATTATTTAAAGATGGCGAATTAGTTCACTTTATTGAAAGACACCACATCGAAGGTCGTCCGGCTCCATTAATTGCCGAAAATTTAACTCAAGCTTTCGACGAGTTCTGCTAACAAATAAAAAATTAGTTTATAAAAAAGCCCAACATTTAGTTGGGCTTTTTTTATGGCACTGTCTTTAACAAAAAAAAGTTTTTTTGCTAAATTGCTACTGATCCCTATCGACTTTCCCTCCCCTGGAAAAATTAAAGTTGGCAATGACAAGTACAGGCCAATCTTTTAAACTCCCTAACAGTTGGCACGCTCCTCGTTCGGAGTCGCACCAGTTCTGTTAAGAAGCAAATACAGACTTTCTCATCTTATTTTAACAAAAGATTTTGCTTCTATTTGGTATCCTTCTTTGTCCTTAATATGCAAAATGTAGTTTCCTTGCTCTATATGGTTTAGATTAATTAGGTTTTTGTTGTTTGGGTATATTTCTTGAGTGTGAAGTATCCTTCCTAAAACATCGAGTACTATTACCTTATGGCCTTTAGCCGACTCTACAAACATATCTCCGCTAGTAGGGTTGGGGTATAGCTTGGTAGGGCTATTTTGTTGTGCTAGTTTAGCGCCTATCCAAGGGGTTCCCTGTTCGCATTCGTTGCGGTAGTTGACCCATTGGGTATCGAAAAAGCGTGCCATCGATCTTGCCAAATAAACCGAAGTTCCGTGGGTGAAAGGGCATAAGTAAGCAAGCTCTCTCAGACGAACTCTATCTTCTATAGAAATACCTCTAACACCGTGCTCCATGTCATTAGAGCTAAGGTAAATGGTATTTACTTCTCTATCGGTAGCTAACACATCGTTTTGGGCAGGCACTAGCGTCATTAAATCTATGGCATCTTGGTTTTTGCCTAGTGCCGAAAGCTCCAAAGCTCTTTGGACTTTATAGACAGGGCGCAGCTTCGCTTCTTGCATAAAGGCCTGAAGGTCAGGTCGGTTCTCTAACAAATACGGTTCTGCGCGCAACCAACGAAGTATTCGTTGGTGCTTTATAAAAATTCTAGGACTGAAGTCGTTGCTCCACTGAGAGAAAATAGAATTTATATATTGCACCAATGGAGTGGGCCCTACTCCAACTCCCACAGTGCCAATTCCTGGTCCTGGAGCCCCTGGCCCATTACAAACATTGAGGTGTGCGTAGTTGTTGCCAAGACCACCAGTATAGTTAGGGTTGGCTACAAAATAAGCAGGCATTATGGTTGCTGTTATTGCTTCCCCTATTTTCTCACTTTTATATGGGTAAGTTATATTGCCATAGTTGCGGTAGTAAAAAGGGGAGTACCTTCCGTTACTATTGTCGGAGAACAAATAGTACCTTCCTTGTAAACCAAAATCAGTTGCCCATCGGTTATCGGAAGCTTGGGTATTGCCTCCTTGTGGCCCTATAAGTCCGTCGTTAAAAAGATAGACTCCATATTGAGCATTAACAAAGATGTTTCTTCGCACTTTAGTAAAGTTGTTGTCCTCAGTAAACTGCATTCCTCTATTGAAGTTTTTTATTAAGTTGTTATTAATAATACTTAACGCAGAAAAGGTTGCATGTATTCCTGCAGATGCGTTTACGTTAGATCCTTGTCCGTATATAGCGTTTTTTGTAACCCTACTATTGTATGCTTCCACTAGAGAGATACCAGTTCCCCACATATTATAAATGTAGTTTCTGTTGATTTTGGTTTCTACTTCACCTCTTACATAAATACCAGCACCCGTATGGTCATAAATACAGTTGTTTTCTACTTGGGAAGCTGCTGCGGAGTTAGAAATTGGCGGGCCGTTTAATGGAGCTGCATTTAGAGACATTGCAGTGTATCCTACATCAAACTTATTGTATTTAATTTTGGTGTTTCCACCACCTGTTGCAAATGTGTTTATCCCCAGGAGATTATTGTAAAATTGGTTGTAATTTATGACAGCAGATGTGTTGTTGAGATCGGTTAATCGTATGCCAGTATAATTGTTTTCTAAATAGTTGAATTTGGCTTTTATTGATGCTTTATGGCTATCTATTCCATAAAGATTTTCGATTAGGCGATTGTTTTGAATAGTTGCGGTTGATGATAGCAAATAAATAGCCGTTCCAATAGGTGCGTTTAGAAAAAGAGGTACACCTGCTGTGTAAGCTCCCGGAAGGTTTGATATAATATTATTTCTAATAAAAACATTAGAATTGCTAGCGTAAATTCCTTGATCTGTTTTGTCTATCTGGTTAGCATTTTGTCCTGTTTGGCCGATATTTATTAAAGCAGAATTTTGTATTGAAATTGCAACAAATGCGATTTCCCTATCCTGAAATGGAATTTTCAGATTTTCTGAGCTAGTAAAGGTATTCCCTGCAACAACCGAACTAGAATTTATATTTCCCTTTATTGAAATATGAAACGCATTGTTTCTGAATACATTACCGACTAATCGGACGTATTGGTTATCGTCAAAAGAAATTGGATCGTCGCTATTTGTATATAGATTCTCACTTTCAATATTTACTGCTACAATTGCATCTTCCACAACGCATCTTCTTAAGCGAATTCTTCCATCGCTAACATTAATCCCTTTCCACATCGTATTGGTACAAGCTTCGAAAGTGGTATTTAGATTAGCTTCAAAGGTATAGCCATTGGTCAAAAAAGCGTCTATCTCAATTGTTGATTGAGGACCCATCAGAAAACGACAACTGCTAGCCTTGATGTAATTACTAGAAGAAGATAATGTTCCGTTAACAATGATGGTTTTATTGACTATTTCGTTCGAGCCTCCATTTAAATTGATAAGGTCTTGAAAATTATCGCCATCGTTTAGCACAAAGTCTGCTGTTTGGCTACAACATACCGTTAAATCGATTGTCTGTGTTGTTATGCAGGTGTCGTTGTTTTGGTCTCCAGTTGTTTGAGTAAGGGTTAGGGTTAGACTCTGTTGCCCTTGATTATCCCATTCAATTTCTACGGATTGAGGGCTCTCGCTAATAATTTGGCCACCCTCTACTTCCCACTCTATGTTATCGTCTTCATAGCTTGTTGAGTAATTGGCGTAATTATAGGTTTGAATGCCACAACTGTATAAACTACCTTCAATAATTGGGTTAGCAAAATTAACAGTTACATCTTGAAAGTATTGGGTTGTAGTTAAAGGAGTAGAGCCATAGGAGTCGTTCGAAGTTAGGCTAACATTGAAACTTGGCCCAGAATCGGAAATATTTAAGACAACAGTTTCGTCGTTGTATTCTTGGCCATTAATAGTCCAAGTATAGTATCCTATCAATGATTCGTTCGGGCTCGATGCATTGAATGTGACTTGCTCTCCATCGCAATCAACAAAGAAATTAATTATTGGGCTGTTGTTTAAGACTGTTATGGTTATGGTAGAAGAGCCTGGGCACGCAATTGAGCCATCACTATTTTGAAGCGAAGTATTTAGAGTTACCTCATACGTTCCTGCTTGAGAGTATACATGATCGATGCTATAACCACTGTATTCGGTGCCGTCGCCCATGTCCCAACTAAAATTATCATAACCTATGCCACTAAACAAACTAACTTGCTGTCCTATATAAACCGTAGTTTCAGAGTCAGCATTGATTGGTGGGGTTGGGTCTACAATATACATATTTGTAGTTAGGTTAACTGGAGCAGAAAACACTAAGGTATAGACACCTGACTCTAAAAATTGATAGGAGATTTCGTTTGGTGTAAACGCAGATAATGTCTGCTCATTTCCAGATTCATTATTAATGAATGTAATAGAATATTCCAAATTTATGGCGTCAGGTGAGGTGTTGTAGATTTTAAATCTGTGGGTATCGCCAAAGCATGCTGAGCCTAAATTTTCAGGACTAGGATTAGCCCCAGAACTACTTTTTCCTGTTGTTACGTTTGTTGCATACCAATTTGAAGCTTTAACCTGTTGTTGGTAATTCGTATTTGTAGTTTCTAATTGGTTTGCTTCAGCGTCATAAACAATCAGCTCAATGTCTAAGTCTACATAAGTAGTGTCTATACGATAATACACTACTGAGTCGGTAAATATCTGTCCGTTTATAGTCCATTGCCATGCGCTAATAGGTTCTGTGCATTGAGATTCAGAATATATTTTAAGGTTCTGACCAATACAACAAGCCGAATCGACCCTAATTTCTATAGGTCTTCTTACTTCAACTTCTAAGGTGTCTGTTAATATGCAGTCAAGAGAAAACAAAATATCTTTATAATGTGGAGCAGCGAAATCAGTACTTCCGTTAGCTCCAAATAAGTTTTTTACCACAACCTTATAGGTTCCTGGCTCATAATAAATTGGGTTAAAGGTAGAAGTATAGGAAACGTTTGAAGAAGATTGATTGTTTCCATTTCCAAAGTCTATTTCGTATGACCCATAGGTATTGTCCCAGTCATCAGGGATAATATAATCTAGTAAAATGTTGGCTTCTTTTCCAGCTATATTGCAAGATTCAAGATTGCTTAAAACAGGATAAATTGCAGGTACTGCAAAAACATATCCTAATACAGTATCGGTATTAATATTCACAATTTCGACAGTATACCAATAGTAATTGGAAAAAACATAAAACTGATTTTCAGATTGATTATCTGCACGAGAAAAAATGGTTTCTGTTCCCGACTCATAAGATGTAATGGTGTAGGTAGGGCAAGACAATTCGGTACAACCCTTAACAAAAAACAGGGTGTCGTATTGGCAAATAACAACTCCAGTTTCAAAATCGGCATTATCGTCAATGGAGCCTTGTTGCTGTGCTAATAGTAGGTTGGTGAATGATAGGAATAATCCTAAGAGTAAAATTTTTTTCATAATAAACTATTTTAATAGAGTTAGTAAAATAGTTAAGGCTTAGTAAACGCGCTTTGTAAATCTAGCGAATAATAAACGACAAAGTCAAGTCTTATTTTCCGACTACGGCAGAAAAGACGATGAAGTGGTAGTTATTTTAGTATGAGTTGGTTTCTTTCTGTGACAGAAGGGTTTTTATAGCTCTATCTCTAGTGTTTCATCTAGGGAAAGAGAGCTGCAATATTGTTGTAAAGATTGCAGGCTTTGCTCCAAAGACTGGCCTAACATGCCATCTATGAATAAGCCTATCCATCTCGCAAGTGGGTTATATCCCATGTTTGCGTGGTAGGTCCATTTTACGGTTGTGGTGCCTTTTCTTTGAGAGAATTCCCACTTTCCTGCTCCTTTTCCTTGGTCGTAAAAGTCGAGGCTAGTTTCGATAAGTTGGTTGTTTTTAGACTCTACAATAGTAAGTTTCCCTTCTCCTATGCTTTGGCTGCTCCAGCTTTGCCAAGCATTTTTTCCCGACTCTTGTTTGGAGTATTGGTAAACGGTATTGGAATCGCTAACGCTCCATGCCGACCAGTTTTCCCAATTTTTGAGGGTATTTACCTGATCAAAAACAACATCAATTTCTTTTTCTATTTCTACAGAACGGCTTACGTATCGGTCTTTAGGCAATAAGAATGCGACAGCACAAAAGATGGCGAAGGTAAATACTAGGTACTTTACAAATTTCATATTCTATTTTTTTAATACGGTTGGCACTTTAAAGTAATCGGAATCTTTATCGGGTCCGTTTTTTAAAGCATCGTTTTTACTAAGGTGTTGGCCTACTTGGTCTTCTCTCAAAACATTGGTTTCGGTGTTGAGGTACACCAATGGCTCTACGTTTTCGGTATCTAGCTCTTCTAGTTTATTAACCAAGGCTAATATTTTATTGAGGTCGCTAGTCATTTGAGTTTTTCCCTTTTCATCGAATTCGAGCTGACTCAATTGAGCTAATTTGTCGACTAGTTTGCTATCAATTTTCATACTTAATTAGTTGTTGATCGATTATATTATACACTTCTTGCTTTAGTGTTTCTACGTCTTTGTTTTGTGGCTTTACTCCCTTATGAATAAAGACTCTAGCCTTGCCTGGCCTCCCTTTTGTATAGGAAGACGGAAAGATGCTATGGTTGTCTGCAAAGGTAATAGGAATTATTGTAATATTTTGCTCAATTGCCAATCGGAATAGTCCGTTTTTAAAACGAGATAGGCGTACTTTATTATCTACTATTCCTCCCTCTGGAAAAATAACCATATTCTTTCCTTCTTTTATTTGCTGTCCCGCTTTCTGAAAGGCCATATAAGAATCTCTCAAGCTTTTTCGGTTTACTAAAACGTTAAAGGTACGGTAGTAATAACCAAAAATAGGAATCTTAGCCAAAGACTCTTTTCCTATAAAAGAGATGGGCTTTTTGCTTATTAAAAACATAAAAGGAACATCGAGAATAGAGGAGTGGTTGGAGCAAAATATATATTGGGTATTGGGCTCGAGCTTTGCGTCTTTCTCTATTTTAGGAATTATGGCACTTGCGTAAAACATTCCTTTACTAATGTAATGAAGTAAGAAATATAGAATAGGATAAAAGCGCGTGCTAGTAGTTAGCAAGAGCGTAAAAGGCAATGTAAGCAGATAAGGGACAACAAAAGTGATTAGAAACCACGTTCTCCAAATTAAACTTAGTATGCTTTTTAGGGTTTTCATTTATCAAACAAAAATAATTAAATAGGCGACTTATTTAATGCAATTCTTATTTTTACCATTCATTTATACCAATATTATTATGGCAAGAGTTTTAACAGGCATTCAGAGTACGGGCATTCCTCACCTAGGAAATATTTTGGGTGCGATTGTTCCTGCAATCGAATTATCTAAAAATCCGGACAATCAGAGTCTGTTTTTTATTGCAGATTTTCACTCTTTAACCACTGTTAGAGACCCTCAAACCCTTAAAAATAATACTTTGGCAACGGCTGCTACATGGTTGGCTTTCGGTTTCGATACCGATAACAATATTTTTTATCGCCAGTCCGATGTCAGTCAGGTATGCGAACTGACTTGGTTTTTGAATTGTTTTACTCCTTTTCCGATGCTTAAAAACGCCCATTCTTTTAAAGATAAGTCCGATCGTTTGTCGGATGTAAACTCCGGTTTGTTTACTTACCCAGTACTAATGGCTGCCGATATTTTGCTCTACGACGCCCAAATTGTTCCTGTAGGAAAAGACCAAGGCCAGCACCTAGAAATGACTAGAGATATTGCCGGGGCTTTTAACCATGTTTATGGCGATACCTTTGTTTTGCCTGAAGTTAAAATTGATAAAAGAGTAATGACAATTCCGGGAACCGATGGTCAGAAGATGAGCAAATCGTATAACAACTTCATCGATATTTTCTTGCCTGAGAAAAAGTTGCGCAAGCAAATTATGTCTATCCAAACCGATAGCAAAGGACTGGAAGAGGTTAAAGAGCCAGAGAGCTGTAATGTATATAGCCTTTACCGTTTGTTGGCTACACAGGAGCAATGCCAAGAGATGAAAGCAAAATACTTAGCTGGTAATTATGGTTATGGCCATGCCAAACAAGCGCTTTTCGAATGTATTATGGAACGCTTCGGAGAGCAAAGAACCAAGTTTGACCACTTTATGAGCAATCCTGATTTAATAGAAGCAGAATTGCAAAAAGGGGCTCAAAAAGCCAAAGTAATTGCCGATGAGGTTTTAAATAGAGTACGAACGAAAGTAGGTTACTAGTTTACTTCTAGTCCGTATTTTTTTCTGTACTTACGATCGAGTTGTTTTTGGTGGTTGTCTAGATCTACACTCTTACCCTGAATGTACGCCCTTACCACTTTATTACCCATCATATCTAAAGCATCTCCTTCTGAGATAAAGAAGGTTGCTTCTTTACCACTTTCTAAAGACCCTACCTCTTTGTCGATACCCAACATTTGAGCAATGTTAAGGCTAAGTGCCGATACCGCCTTTTCGTAATCTAGCCCGTAAGCTACTGCAGTTCCGGCAGAGAAAGGCAAGTTTCTTTGTCCCATCGCTTCCATATCTCCTTGGTAGCAAAAGCCAAACTTTATTCCTGCTTGGTCTAGCAAAGCTGCCTGTTTGTAAGGCAAGTAAACGTCTTCGTCTTGAGTACGTGGTAGTCGGTGGATTCTATCTAGTAAAACCATGATATTGTTTTGAGAAAGGAAGTCGCTTATTAGGTGTGCTTCTTTTGCTCCTACA